>ENA-OQCS01000450-OQCS01000450.1-human-gut-metagenome-genome-assembly--contig:-NODE-450-length-22892-cov-4.006457_pt1 | contig 22892 bp, 23 predicted proteins | sample MGYA00242757_ERZ504575 | MGnify/ENA primary metagenome ERZ504575 (study PRJEB26092, sample SAMD00036297) | human gut metagenome | host: Homo sapiens | study: EMG produced TPA metagenomics assembly of... | reverse complement strand
CCCTGTTCATTTTTAAAAATTTGAACGACAGGGCTTAGGTGGATGTTTTTTGTCTTCATGAGATATATACAAAAATATATGTTTTTTGTGTTATTTATCTCTTGACATCACACCGCTGGACTATTTTGCACAAATTGCTTCTATCATCTTCATTGCACGCATATTTTCTTTAACATCGTGAACCCTGAAAAATCTGCATCCTTTCATATATCCACTGACCGTTGTTGCCACAGTTCCTTCTACTCTCTGATCTGATGGAAGATCCAGCGTTAAACCGATCATGGATTTCTAGATGTTCCAAGAAGAACTGGTACATCCCACTGATTTAATAACTCCAGATGGTTCATAAGCTCTAAATTCTGATCAAGATCCTTGGCAAATCCAATCCCTGGATCCAGCATGATCGTTTCTTTCTTGATTCCAGCTTCCTTTGCTATCTTCATCGTCTCATCTAAATCTGCTACCACATCATTTAAATAATCCTTATAATCTGTATCCTTACGGTTATGCATCAAGCAAGAAGCAACTCCTGTTTCTGCTAAAACTGCAGCCATAGTTCCATCCCACTTAAGCCCCCAGATGTCATTGATCAGATCTGCTCCAGCCTCGATTCCCGCTTTTGCAACTCCTGATTTATAAGTATCTAGGGATACTGGCACATCAAATTCCTTTTTTAATGCTTCGATCACAGGTGTGACTCTTGCGATCTCTTCTTCATCAGAGATCAACGTGTATCCAGGTCTTGTAGATTCTCCTCCAACATCAATGATCGCTGCTCCATCTCTGATCATCTCATCAGCATGCTTTAGTGCCGCATCTAAATGATCATATTTTCCTCCATCTGAAAATGAATCTGGTGTCACATTCAAAATTCCCATGATGTATCCATGATGTTTCGTATCAAATGTCTTATTTCCAATAATCATAGCATCTCTCTCCTAGTATATATACTTGTTGTTTTTCTTTTCTTCCGGCCAATAACATTCTTGCCTTGCTTTGCAGTGGATGCAATCTCTTGAAAGTTATCTGCACGATAAAAGATTGATGCAAAACTTCGCTTTCTTCTTTCATATCTCTATGCCTTAAGATCGTATCTGTCATAAACTTTCTCTCTTCTCTGGTATATCCACAGTCCGTTAAGATCTCCTCGGCAAGAATCGCTCCCGCTTCCTCGTGAGAAATTCCCTTTTCATACTGATCAGCTCTCCCAAGATCATGAAGCAATGCAGTCGCATAAATGATATCTTTGGACACAGGAAGTCTTTTTTCAAGGATCATCAAATAACTGATTCTTGCCACCGACAAAAAATGTTCTATATCATGACCGCAAAACTTTCGATCTATTTCTAATTGTTGTAGTCTCTCGTATGTCTCCTTGTATTTCTCATGCCATACGATCTTTTGGAATCTTTCCACTGTTTCTATCCTTCTATTTTAATTCATTCTGAATGATAATGTACCACAGATTATGATCACGTCTTCTTTATCTGCTTGTTGTTTTACCTCTTCAAGGCACTCTTTCAGTCTCTGTCTTTCTTCTACATCATGATGATATTTTCTTACACATTCTGCAAGATCTTTGCTTGATAAGGCCCTCGCATTATCTGGTGCTACCGTATAAACTTTTGCTGCCATCGGCGTAAGGATCTGTATCATCTGTTCATAGTCTTTGTCTGATAACACTCCCATTATATAGATTAATCGTCTATTTGTAAAATTATTTTGTAAAAAATTTAACAGACTTTTCGCTCCATCCGGATTATGTGCTCCGTCACAAATGACCAGCGGGTCCTTTTCTAAGATCTCGATCCTGCCTCTCCAGATTGTTTTACGTAATCCATCTTCTGTCTGAAATTCACTGATACAATAATAATTTCTTATCGTATTCAATGCTTCTAATGCCAAGGCAGTATTATTGATCTGATGTCTTCCAAGAAGAGGAATTTCTATCTTTTCATACCATCTTCCATCTGATGAACGATAAGAAAAGCTCTCTCCATTTAAAGATTCACTTAACACACGGATTCCTTCTGAATTTACAAAAGTAACTTTGCAGTGCATCTCTTTTGCCTTTTCCTTGATCACTTCGTTTACGGATTCTTGATTGTTATATGAAATAACTGGACATCCTTCTTTTATGATCCCTGCTTTTTCTGCTGCGATCTTTTCTATCGTGTCTCCAAGAAACTGCATATGGTCCATTCCGATCGATGCAATGATCACCGCGATCGGTTTCTTAACTACGTTCGTTGCATCAAGTCTGCCACCCATTCCTGTTTCCAATAACACAACATCCACTTTTTTATCGAGAAAATAAAGAAAACTGAGTGCCGTTTCAATCTCAAACATTGTCGGATGTGACATCCCGTCTCTTACCATCTCTTCTGAAATTTTCTTTATTTTTTCCATATAAAAGCACAAATCTTCTTTCGAAATGTTCTCTTCATTGATGCGAAATCTCTCTTCGTAGCAAAAAGATGCCGGGGAGACATACCTCCCCGCACGATATCCACTTTCTCTGAAGATTCCTGCAAGAAATGCAAGTGTTGATCCTTTTCCATTGGTTCCGGCAATATGAACCACTTTAAGCTGATCCTGTGGATTTCCAAGTCTTTCTAATAATTCTTTGATATTATCAAGTCCTAAAACACTTCCAAATTTATTCGTATTTTGTATAAAATTCATTGCTTCTTCGTAATTCATCACTGCCTCCAGTTTCTATTTCCTTCGATCTAATGTACAAATGCTTCTTTGATCACCTGTGTCATAGTTTTTACATAAACGATCTCAAGTCCTTCGACAACTTCCTCTTCAAACTCTTTGACATCTTTTTCATTTGATTTTGGAACAAGTACTTTTGTAATTCCAAGCCGTTTTGCTGCGAGAAGCTTTTCTTTTAATCCACCGATCATAAGAACATCTCCGCGGATCGTAACTTCCCCTGTCATTGCCAGATTTCCACAGACTTTATTACCTGTGATCGCTGACAAAACGGCTGTTGTCATCGTAATTCCAGCAGATGGTCCGTCTTTTGGCACAGCTCCTTCTGGAATATGAATATGTATATCATGTTTTTCAAAGAAATCCTGTTTAATCTTATATTTTCTACTCTGGCTTCTGATATAACTGATCGCCGCCTGTGCAGACTCTTTCATGACATTTCCAAGGGATCCTGTCACCTGAACCGCTCCTTTTCCCGGCATAACATTTACTTCAATCTTTAATGTTACCCCACCAACAGCTGTCCAAGCCAGTCCATGAACAATTCCGACCTGATCTCTTAGAGTGTCTTTTTCCCATTCATAAACAGGTCTTCCAAGATAATCTTTAATCACTTTTTTTGTGATCGTTACTTTTCTGTGTTTCTTCTGGTAGATGTCTCTTGTCACCTTTCTCGAAACTTGTCCAATTCTTCTCTCTAAGTTTCTGACCCCTGCTTCTCTTGTGTAATCTGTGATCAGAAATCTCAGGGCATCTTCCTTCCAGTGAATCTGTGTATCATTTAATCCATTCGCTTCCATCTGTTTCTTTACCAGATAGTCATTCGCAATGTGATACTTCTCATTCTCTGTATAACTTGATACCTCGATGATCTCCATACGGTCAAGCAGTGGTCTTGGAATCGTAGAAAGGTCATTAGCCGTTGCAATAAATAAGACATCACTTAAATTCAATGCAACTTCCAGATAATGATCTGTAAAATGTTCATTCTGTTCTGGATCTAATACTTCAAGCAATGCAGACGCGGTATCGCCTCTCTGGTCTTTCCCTGTCTTATCGATCTCATCCAATAATATTAACGGATTTCTAACTTTTACTTTCTTTAATGCTTCAACAATACGTCCTGGCATCGCTCCAACATAAGTTTTCCTATGTCCACGGATCTCTGATTCATCCCTGACGCCGCCAAGAGATAAACGAATATATTTTTTGTTCGTTGCTTTCGCAATCGATCTGGCAATGGATGTCTTTCCTGTTCCTGGAGGCCCTACAAGACAAAGGATGGCTGCATCTTTCTTTCCACTCATAGCACGTGCTGCTAAATATTCCAAAACACGTTCCTTGACTTTTTCCATTCCATAATGATCTTGATCAAGCACCTGTTGTGCATGATCTAAGTCTGTGGAATCTTCGCTCATCTCTTCCCACGGAACTTCAAACATTGTATCGATATAAGTTCTTAACACAGAGCTTTCTGGTGTCTGATTTCCCATTGTTTGAAAACGCGAGATTTCTTTTTTGAGCTTCTCTTTGACTTCATCGGATGCTTTTAGATTCTTAAGTTTCTCCATAAATTCATCCGCTTCATCTTCTACATTCGTCTCTCCAAGTTCCTCACGGATTACTTTGATCTGCTCCCGCAGCACATATTCCTTCTGATTTTTGTCAACATTCACTTTGACTTTCTGTTGGATCTTCTGCTTTAATTTCAGAACATCTAGTTCTTCCTGTAGCATGACAAGCATTAATTCACAGCGCTCTTTTAGATCCATTTCTTCCAAAAGTTTCTGTTTCTCTGGATAAGAAAATGGAATATGTGTTGCAAGTTCATCCACCAGAATCTCTACATCTGTCAACAATAAAATATAATTTACCATATTCTGATCCAGATGCGGCCAGGATTTCGCATAACCTTCAAACGCTTCTTTGATCATTCGAAGAAATGCTTCTCTTTCAAATTCCTCAAATGACTGTTGTTCTACATGATCATATAAACCTCTACTTTATAGAATGGTTCGTACTCAACAGTTTCAGAAAGCTCTGCACGAAATAATCCTTCTGCAAAAACTCTCAAAATATTCTTTGGAAGCTTTACAACCTGTTTGATCCTTGCCAGTGTTCCTACACGATATAAATCTTCAATTCCTGGGTCTTCTGCCGTCGGATCGATCTGATTATTTAAAAAGATCATCTGATCATGTTCCATAGCTTCTTCAATTGCTTTTACAGAACGGCTTCGTGATACATCAAAATGAATGACTGTATTCGGAAATATATACTTGCCTCTCAGTGGAAGCATTGGTAGTGTTTTTTTCATTCAAGTCTTCCTTTCATTTCTGAATTATTTGTCTGTAAATTTCGTCAGACATGAAGAAAAACTGCTTTGACACAAGAATCTCTTGCATGAAAGCAGTTTTATTTCGGCTAATCTATCTATGCAATCTCACCATGATTGCTTGTCTTTACCCGTTTCTTTGGCACTGCGGCTTTCACCTTCACTCCAGAATGTTCGATCATTGGTTTTTCTTTACCTTCTACGACATCTTTTGTGATCAGGCACTCTGATACATCTGTCTGTGATGGGATTTCGTACATTAAATCCATGATCACATCTTCCATGATCGCACGAAGTCCTCTGGCACCTGTCTTACGTTCTAATGCTTTCTTGGCAATTGCAATTAATGCATCATCATCAAACGTAAGTTTCACACCATCCATCTCGAACAATCTCTGGTACTGTTTCACAAGAGCACTCTTTGGTTCTTTCAAAATGCGCACTAAGGCTTCTTCATCCAATGGATTTAAAGATACATTCACTGGAACTCGTCCAATGAACTCTGGAATCAGACCAAACTTCACAAAATCTTCTGGCAATACCTGTCTTAACAGCTCACCGAGATCTGTTTCCTTCTGCCCAAATACATCTGCTCCAAATCCAATAGATTTCTTGCCAATTCTTGATTCGATGATCTTCTCTAATCCGTCAAAGGCTCCTCCACAGATAAACAGGATATTGGATGTATCAATCTGAATAAATTCCTGATGAGGATGTTTTCTTCCTCCCTGTGGCGGCACAGACGCTACAGTACCTTCAATGATCTTTAATAATGCCTGCTGCACACCCTCTCCAGAGACATCTCTTGTGATCGATGTATTCTCAGACTTTCTTGTGATCTTATCAATCTCATCAATATAGATGATTCCACACTGTGCACGGTCAATATCATAATCTGCTGCCTGAATGATCTTAAGAAGAATATTCTCAACATCCTCACCAACATATCCTGCTTCTGTAAGAGCAGTCGCATCTGCGATCGCAAATGGTACATTTAACATCTTTGCTAATGTCTGGGCTAATAATGTTTTTCCTGAACCTGTTGGTCCAAGCATTAAAATATTACTCTTCTGCAATTCCACATCAGAGTCTCCACCCATTAAAATTCTTTTGTAATGATTATATACAGCTACGGAAAGTACTTTCTTTGCTTCATCCTGTCCAATAACATACTGGTCTAGAAATTCTTTGATCTCTTTTGGCTTACGTAAATTGATCTCTCCGTCATTCTCTGCATACTGTTCAAATTCTTCTTCAATAATCTCAGAACAAATGTCAATACATTCATCACAAATATAAACATTCTTACCCTTTGGTCCCGCGATCAGTTTGCGGACTTGGTCCTGTGTCTTATTGCAAAAAGAACATCTTAATACTTTTTTTCGTCATTATAACCTGCCACCAGATCACCCCACTATTCTATCACTATCTATTTTCCATAACCTTATCGATCAGGCCGTATTCCAGTGCTTCCTGTGCAGTGAGCCAGTTATCACGTTCTGTATCCTTGACGATTGTCTCGTATGGCTGTCCTGTATTCTCGCTTAAGATCGTGTTTAATTTCTTCTTTGTTCTAAGAATATGTTCTGCTGCGATCTCAATCTCTGTTGCCTGTCCCTGTGCTCCTCCAGATGCTGATGGATCATGATCTCAGCATTCGGTAAAGCCAGACGTTTTCCTTTTGTTCCACCAGATAACAGGAACGCTCCCATGCTGGCAGCCATTCCCATACACATTGTGGATACGTCACACTTCACATACTGCATCGTATCATAGATTGCCATTCCGGCGGTTACAGAACCGCCAGGGCTATTGATATATAAATTGATGTCTTTATCTGGATCTTCTGATTCTAAGAATAATAACTGAGAAACCACAAGTCCTGCTGTGACATCATTCACTTCTTCTCCTAAGAAAATGATTCTTTCTTTCAGCAGTCTGGAGTAAATATCATAAGATCTTTCTCCTCTGCTTGTTTGTTCAATGACATAAGGTACTAAACTCATCCTTGCATCCTCCTAATGATAGTTAAGGCAGTTTATTTATGTCTGTCAAATAGAACATAAAGTTATAAAATGCCTTGCTTATTTTGCTTCACCTACAAGGAAATCTACAGCTTTCTGTACTGCGATGTCATCCATCATCTGGTCTTTCTGAGCTCCCTGAATGATCTTTCAAGCTGCTCTGTTTCCATCTGATACATTCCTGCCATCTTTTCCAGTTCTGCTTTGAAGTCTTCCTCGCTTGCTGTGATATCTTCTGCTTTCGCGATTGCTTCTAATACCAGACGTGTTTCGATTCTCTTAACTGCCTGTGGTTTTAAGTCATCTGCGAATTTCTGTGCATCCATTCCAGAGAACATTAAATACTGTTCCATAGAAAGTCCCTGATAGCTTAATCTCTGAGCAAATTCATCTGTCATCTGCTGAACCTGTTCTTCGATCATAGCCTCTGGAATATCCATTGTAGCTGCTTCTACAGCTGCATCTACGATCTTGTTTTCTCTTTCAGTATTAGCTGCTTCTTTCTTTCTATCGCGGATCTTTTCTTTAATATCTGCTTTGTAATCTTCTAATGTTTCAAATTCAGATACTTCTGCTGCGAATTCGTCATCTAATTCTGGAAGTTCTTTTTCTTTGATTGCTTTTACTGTTACTGTAAATACAGCATCTTTTCCTGCAAGATCAGGTGCATGATATTCTTCTGGGAATGTCACGTTGATATCTGCTGTTTCGTTTAAATTCTTTCCTACTAACTGTTCTTCAAATCCTGGGATGAATGCTCCAGATCCGATAACTAATGTCTGATCTTCAGCTGTTCCACCTTCGAATTTCACTCCATCAACAGATCCAGAGTAATCAATTGTTAAGATATCGCCGTCTTTTACTGCACGATCTTCAATTGTGATCTCTCTTGCGTTCTGTTCCTGAACTTTCTTTAATTCTTCTTCGATTTCGTCTTTTTTCACTGTAACTCTTGTTTTAGGTACTTCAATTCCTTTGTAGTCTCCTAAAGTTACTTCTGGTTTTAATGCAAATGTTGCTGTGAAGATAAAGTCTTTACCTTTCTCTAACTGAGTAACATCGATTTCTGGTCTTGAAACGATCTCTAAATCTGTATCTTTCATAGCTTCTGCATAAGCGTCTGGAATTAAGATGTTTGCTGCATCTTCATAGAAGATTTCAACTCCGTATTCTTTTGCGATCAACTGGAAAGGTACTTTTCCTTTACGGAATCCAGGTACATTAAACTGTCCTTTTTTCTTGTTGAAAGCCTGTTTGATAGCGTCATCTAATTTCGCTGCTTCAACTTCAATTGTTACCTTTGCCATATTATGTTCTAAGTTTTCCACTTGCAAACTCATCTGTATAGATCCTCCTAAAAATTATTATCTTTTTTGTAATTTCACAAACATTCACCTATTATAGCATAAGATTTGCGCGTTATACAAGCATCTTTGCGTTATTTTTCACTTTTTTCTTGATAAACATACTCATTTGAACTGCTTAGTACCCTTAGAGCCTTACTGACGATACTCACTTTAAACGTATCCCCGTCTTTGAGATCTTTCTTCGATACCTCCAAAAGATGTTCATTATGGTAGGTTGTATTGATCTTTACATCGCCATCAAATACCTGACAGAAATTCGTAAAATTGTTTCCTACGATAAAGATGCTGTCCTTTGTCTCATATATCTTCGTCACCGTAAGCGGCCGGATTCCAAATTGAAGGTCCGTTGCCTTAAATGGATTCTCCTGATTCCATACATACTGTTTTCCGTACAACATATCATACTGAAGCTCTTTCATGTCTTTCTGATAATTTTTTGTACCTTTTCTTGTCTGGTGAAAACTGTTCATTAGTCCTGTATGAATATTACACTTATTCAGAACTTCTGATCCAAGATCATACGCCTCGATCGTTCCGTCCTTCTTCTTCAATCCAATATTATCCCACATAAAATAACTTGTCTGATATTTATTTCCATATGTCAGATCTTCATCTTCGATCTCCAAACTTGGAAGATGATCTCCATACATACAAAGAATCGTTGGTTCTCCACGCTGTTCTAATACTTTGACCAGTTTCCCGACAAATTGATCCATCTGATAAACCTGATTGACATAATAAGTATATTTATTCTTCAGTGCTTCATCCTCAATTCCTTCAACCGTGATCTCCGGATTCTCGATGATCTGTGTTGTTGGATAATCTCCATGTCCCTGTACAGAAATACAATAAACATAATCCTGTCCCTTCGTAGAATCCAAACTATCCATAATACAACCGGTCAGAATCTGATCTTTTGCCCATCCATTTTCTGTCCATTTCTTGATGTTCATACTTTCTTTTGTTGTAAATGTATCAAAACCAAGCTGTGAGAATACCAGATCTCGATCATAAAATGCCGCACTGTTATCATGGATCGCGTGTGCCTTATATCCGTAATTCTTCAATACCGTCGCCATGCTCTCTGTCGTTGTATTCTGAAGCACTGTTTTATATGGATATTCTGCTGCTCCAAAATGGTCCAGATTCATTCCTGTGATCAGTTCAAACTCAGAGTTTGCTGTTCCTGCCCCATAAGACGGCATAGAAAGCTGTCCGGAGGAATACCCTTTCATATACTTATGGAAATTTGGTAATGGATCTTTGTTAAACTTAACTCCTTTGACCTGCGTAATATCAAAATGTGATTCCAACTGTACAAAGATGATATTTGGTTTCTTTACCTTTTCTTTCTTCATCTTTGCAACCTTCTTCTGTGTTCGTTTCTCAATCTTTTTGATCTTCTTTTCTGAATAATCTGATGGTTTATCAATTCCATTCTTCAAGGCTGTAATACTGAAACAATACGGTGTTCCATAATCACTGAATGCAATTCGGATATTATGGATCTGATCTACCAGCATTCCACTCTTAAATCCATAAGAAGTAACTCCCGAAAATACTGCTATGATCACTATAACTTTTATAAATCCGCTCTTACGGTTTAAGTGTTCTTCTATTGGAAGATACATGTAAGCCACTACTAACAATACCAATGCGATCAGTAACAATGCTCCCATTGCTCCAATCTCAAGTGGCGAGAAGTAATTATTCATAACTGGCAATACAGACTTCATTAACGTAATATCTACATACGTAAATGGAGTATTTCTTGAACTGAGCATCATAAAATTTACGATTCCAACGATACTCCATAGCAGTGTTACTATTATATAGGAAAATAGTCGTCTCTTAGTAATCAGTGTCACAGAGTATGTTACGAAAATAATAAAGATACTATATAAAAACATCTTACTTCTCTGATCCACAAATCCCACAGCACTAAGATCAAATGTCTGACGTCCCAAAACTTCCAATACAAACGCCAGCACAACTGACAATACAAAATTACATATCAATGGGTGTTTTCGAAGCTTCTTTACGATCGTATTTCCGATATTCTTAAAAAAAGTTTTCATGCTTTTCTCCTTTGCTCTTTTTCGCTATCATAGTATTATATCATTCAAAACAGAAAGTATCTAGTTATAACTTCTTAAATCTTTATTAAAATGTAACACTTTCGCCCAAAACTTATTAAGTTTTTATAAAATACCACGTTCTTATTTGACTTCATAGATATTCCGTGTTAAAATCACTAACGTTAAAACTTTGGGTTTTGAGTTTTTGACAAAATATGTTCGAAGGGAGTTATACAGAATTTAAGCGCCATGCACCTTCCTGATACGGAAACAGACCGATGAGGTTCTGATAGGAAGGTTAACGAGGAGGAAAGTGATCGAAAGATTCGGCGGATGCTTTCCCGCAGCTCCAGACTACGTGATATACTGAGTAAACCCATGAGTGATCATGAAACAGAGGCAGTATAATCTGGACAAAACCGCATATGATTTAGAAAAAGAAAACAAAAGATTTATTTGGAAGTTTTTACATATCTATACTTCCTTTTATTTTCTTTGCGCAATTTTAAGGAGATTTATATTATGTGTGGAATTATTGGATTTACTGGAAACTTACAGGCACCTGGAATTTTAGTTGATGGATTACAGCAGTTAGAATACAGAGGATATGACAGTGCCGGAATCGCAGTAAATAATGGATCAGAAACTAAGATCGTAAAAACAACTGGAAAAGTTGCAACACTTCGTGAGAAAGTTGAAGCTACTGCTGACCTTGCTGGAACATGCGGTATCGGACATACTCGCTGGGCAACTCATGGTGGTGTTACAGAAGTTAACGCACATCCTCATGTATCTGGAAATGTAACTCTGATCCATAACGGAATCATTGAAAACTACAAAGAATTAGCTGCTTCCTTAAAAACAAAAGGATTTACTGCTATTTCCGAAACTGATACAGAAGTAGCTGCTATGTTGATCGATTCTTTATATGATGGAGATCCATTTGCAGCATTAAAAGAAGCAGATCAAATGCTAGAAGGAGCTTATGGTTTCTGTGTTATGTTTAAAGATCATCCAGGCGAGATCTACTGCATGAGAAACGCCAGTCCTTTAGTTGCTTCCCATACAGAAGACGGATCTTTTATCGCTTCTGACATGGTTGCATTATTAAAATACACAAAAGATTATTTTGTTGTACCAGAAGAACATATCGTTGTCATGAAAGCTGACAGCATTACATTATATACAATGGACGGTGGGGTTGAAGAACCTAAGATGCTTCATGTTGACTGGGATACAACAGCTGCCCAGAAAGGCGGATATGATTTCTTTATGCAGAAAGAGATCTATGATCAGCCAGAGGCTCTTCATAATACAATCATGCCTCGTATCCATAATGGTCACGCTGACTTTAGTGCAGATAACATCTCTGATGATATCTTTAAAGGTGTAAACCGTGTGATCGTAACAGCTTGTGGTACTGCATGGCATGCAGGATTAGTTGGAAGACATCTGATCGAAGCTATGATCCGTATTCCTGTAACTGTTGAATTAGCTTCTGAATTCCGTTACATGAATCCGATCTTAGATGAACATACTTTAGTTGTTGTCATCACACAGTCTGGTGAAACAGCTGATTCCCTTGCTGCACTTCGTCTTGCAAATGAACGTGGAGCAAAAACGATCTCTATCGTTAACGTAAAAGGATCAAGTATCGCTCGTGAAAGTGATTATGTATTATATACACATGCAGGTCCAGAGATTGCTGTTGCAAGTACAAAAGCGTTCTCTGTACAGTGTGCAGGTATGTATCTGATCGCATTAAACTTGCAGAAGTTAACAACTTGATGACAGATGAACAGATGAAAGATTTCTGTGATAAATTTGAACAGGCAATCGGAACTGTTGAAGAAGTCTTAAAGATGGATGATTATATCAAAGGAATCTCAGAAAAGATCAAAGATACATTCTCTGCTTTCTATCTTGGAAGAGGATTAGATTACGGTATTGCTTGTGAAGCCTGCTTAAAATTAAAAGAAATCTCTTATGTAAATGCAGAAGCATACTGTGCCGGAGAATTGAAACATGGAACAATTTCTCTGATCACAGAAGGTGTACCTATTATTGCGATCGCTACACAGGAAAATGTCTTACCAAAATTAATGGCAAACGTTGAAGAAGTAAAAGCTCGTGGTGCTCATGTGATCGTAGTAACAGATAAAGATATGAGTAATTACGAAGGAATCTATGATGATTTGATTCAGGTTCCTGCAACAGACGACCTGTTTGCAACATTTGCTTCTACCGTTGCATTACAGTTACTTGCTTATCATGTCACAGTATTTAGAGGATATGATGTAGACCAGCCAAGAAACCTGGCGAAATCTGTAACTGTAGAGTAGGCAGACATTAAAAAAGATGCGAAGGAATTAATCCATTCCCTCGCATCTTTTATTTTCTTTCCATTCAAAATAAATATCGATTAAATTTCTAAATATTTTGATCACCAATGTCACCATAAAAACATCTATAATTTCTACTAAAAAACTAACATCATATAATGATTAAACTTTCCAGTCAAAACAGATACATAAATCCAAAACGAAATCACTGCCATTACAAACATAACAATACACTGTAAAATTTTTATACTATTTTTTCTTTCTTTTATCTTTTTAACTTTATATTTTCTTTCTATAAACATTATTACAATCCATAAAATAATCCAAATAATGCTCCATACCCCAAATTGTTTAAAAAAGTTATTCGGAAAAAATATTCCTATTTCAGCGCCTTTCATATACTTCAAAGACATTTTTATAAAATACCAGATTCCAGCCACTGGCATCAACAACATTACTATTAACACTATTAATTTCTTTTTATCTTTCAAAATGTTTCTCCTTAAATTAATCTTCCAATAACTATTATTTTGATATCATCACAAATCTAGTGCCAACTTTCTTTCCAGATTCTGACCCCTCATTTCCAAATCCTATTCCTGTACCCCATTTGCTGCCATCCATTCTGGTAACAATAATTTTTCCGCTTCCTATATGAACAGCTGCCACATCTCCCATTACTTTTTTAGGTTTAAACCAACATTCTTTATTAGAATCTCCAAAATACCAACCAGCCTTCTTTCCGTTACCCAATTGTCCATAGGTATTATCTCCCCACAAATATAGATTATTTTTTTCCGTAATCACAGCCATATTATATCCACCTGCTGCAATATATTTTACATTTTCAAATATTTTCTTAGGTTTACAGGAAATTAAATCCGTATTTTTATCATATCCTAACATTCCGCCTGCATTACTTCCCCATGTCCATACAGAATGATCTTTTTTCATAGCAATGACCGCTCCTCCTTCATTGATGGAAGCATAAATAATATTATTCATAATAAAAACAGGTTGACGAAAAACTGCTGTACTTACATTATTTCTTTTATCTTCTGGCATTTTAATCTGAAATTCTTCAACACTATTCCACCCCATTCCATATAATCTGTTTTTATAATCAAGATACAACAGACTTCCTCTTCCTCCAAAACTAATATGTTTTACATTATGCGCAATCGTATCTTTCATTACATGCCCATATTTTTTCAGTGGATACCCATATTCATCGATTAGTGTTCCATACAATTTCCCATTCTTTTTAATTTGATACTCGTACGGCATTCCTTTAATTCCAGAAGAACAAAGAATCTTTTTGTTATAATGATCTTCTAGTTTATAAGATAGATATTTCAGTTTTTTATATCTTACAGACTTTTTATAATCTTTTTGTATCATTGCACCAGATTTAAACAACCCAATAATTCCAAGAGCTACTATGATACTAATCACTATTACAATGAACACAATCCTATTTCTCTTGCTTTGTCTCATTTACTTTCCCCTCTTTCATATGTTTTTTCTTAATATAATACCACCCTTTCATACAAATAAAAATCCACCTTGCGTATCTAGTCATTTTTTATGCTCAAATGGTTATATTAAAGCCTTTACAAAATATTTTAATTTTCGATATTCGTACATAAAATCAGGTATCCTTTACACATTATGGGGTCTTTCTATTATTCTTTTAAATTTACTTCTTGCCCATTTATTTTTAAATTAATCTATGAATTGTTTTCCATCATATTTTTAAATCGTTACTTATATTTGGATTTCCAATTGAAATCTACTTTAAAAATGATCGTTGTATTTTATATTGTTTTATGTTTATGTGAATTATTAACTGTTGGAATTTGTTTTAGTGTTTTACATTGCACATCTTTATCCGATATTTTTGATAATCAGGTTCTTTCATTGGAAATGATCATTTTTTCAAAAATTTTATCCCTCTTATTATTACATTTGTTTTTTATCATAAACAAAACGATATAGAGATTTCTTTTACACCAATAGAAAGTATTCTTTATTTTCTTCCGATCATCACATGCTTACTTCTCATTTTAGGCATTATATATTTGTTGAAAATTTCTAATATTTCTTCACAATATCATGAAGTCTTTTTATGGATCTCTATTGTACTAATGATCAGTTCTTTTTGCCATTTTATATTATTCAACCTGTAACCTTTCCAAAAAGGCTGAAGAAAATTATATTAATTTTGTAAAATCACAAGAAGAAAAAACTTTTTATTATTATCAGCAAAAACAAAAGGACATTGAAGATTTAAACATTATACGTCATGATCTTAAAAATCAGCTTTTAGCCTTAAAATCACAGCCAGCAGAGAGCAATCAATACACACAACATATTGATTCCTTACTGAATGATCTTTCAAAATCTTCCTATGCTATACACACAGGAAATCCTTTTATTGATGTTTTAATTTCTGAGAAATTAAAGCTGATCCACGAACAACACATTTCTTGCAAAATGAACGTAGAATTAGAGAATATTCATTTTATTCGTAATATAGAGTTATGTTCTTTGCTTGGTAATTTGTTGGATAATTGCATTGAAGCTACCCAATGTTGTGACAAGAACAAAAGCATCACCTTTTGCTGTAATACGACACAAAATCATTTTTGCATTCATGCATCCAATACATATAATAAAAAATTAAAATATAAAAACGGCTCCATCATAACTACAAAAAAGATTCTTCTATGCATGGTTTTGGAATAATTTCAATCAAAAAAATCGTTTCCAAATATAACGGAAATGTCTCTTTTTCTTCCAACCTTGAAGAATTTGTTGTAAATATTTCCATACCACTCCCACAAAACCTGAATTAAATATAAGAGAGGAAAACATTATGAAAATCTGTATTTGTGATGATGAAAAGACTTTATTCACAATTTTCAATTACTTTTGAAACAGTATTCTAAAAAGCACAAAAATATCAATCAATTTAACTCCTTTGAAAATGAAAATGATCTGTTATCTTATTTTTATTCTCAAAATGATATTGACATCTTATTTTTAGATATAAAATTCCAAACCTATAGCGGAATAGAAATTGCTAAAAAAATACGAGGCATTAATCCATCCGTAATTTTAATCTTTTTAACTTCTTTTCCAGAATATGCTTTATCTGGTTACAAAGTAAAAGCTTTTGATTATCTTGTAAAACCACTTTCATATCTGCAATTGGAAAATGTTTTGGACCAAGCTATTTCAGAACTTAAATCTAATGAAAAGCATTTTTTAATCATAAAAGATTCAGGAAATATTTTCAAAATCAAATTTCCTGAAATTATATACATAGAAACTTATAACCGAAATATTTTATTTCATTTAACATCCGGATCTGAAATCACTGGACATGAATCCTTAAAAGCATACGAAGATAAACTTGATGAACGTTTTTATCGCTGCCATACAGGCTATATTGTTAATATGGCATATGTAACTTCTATACAAAAGGATTGTGCTATATTAAATTCTAATGTCACCGTTCCTGTCAGTCGATATAAAAAGAAAAAATTCCAAATGTTATTTACTGATTTTTTGTGTAATTCTATTTTTTAATTTCAAAAATCCCCTGAAAGGTCGATCAACCTTTCAGGGGATCTCATACTTTACATATCTATACTTATGAAATAATCAGCAATTCTACTCTTCCGTATAATATCTGCCCAAAGCATCCGCACCCATGATCGCAGCATACAGATCTTCTGGTTGCACATCAAATGGCATATTCCCCATTGTATCATCTGGTGCACATGCAAGACGTGCCACTTCCATGATCTGCTCTGGTTTCACTTCCTCGATTCCTAATCCTTTTAATGTTACAGGAAGTCCAATTTCACTGCAGAAATCAATCACTTCCATGATCTCATCTTCTCCCGCATCTTCTAATACCAGCTGAACCAGTGTTCCGAATGCCACCTTCTCTCCATGATACATCTTATGTGTTTCTGGAATCGCTGTAAATCCGTTGTGGATCGCATGAGCCTGCTAATCCTCCACTCTCAAATCCGATTCCTGATAAATAAGTATTAGCTTCAATAACATTCTCCACAGCTTTTGTACAAATTCCTTCTTTAGCTGCTATCATTGCCTGTACTCCATTTTCCATTAATGTATCATAGCATAATTGAGCAAGATTCATTGCTGCCAATGTACATTTACCTCCAACACAGTTACTTGCATCAGATCTTTTACATGCTCTCGCTTCAAAATATGTCGCTAAAGCATCTCCCATTCCTGAGATCAACAGTCTTACTGGTGCTTTACAGACGATATCGGTATCTACCATGACCATATCCGGGCTTGATGGCAAGAACAGATATTTTTCAAAAACACCTTCATCTGTATAGATAACAGATAATGCACTGCATGGTGCATCCGTAGATGCGATCGTTGGCACGATGATCACTGGTTTCTTTGTATAATAGGCAACCGCTTTTGATGTATCATGAATCTTACCACCGCCAATTCCAATGATCACATCACTTCCTGCTTCTTCCACGATCTTTATAATTCGGTTGATCTCCGTCATACAGCATTCTCCATTGAATACATCATAAACAAGATTGCTGTCTTTATTTCCTTCATTGATCGCCGGTTCTACTCTTTTTCTTCCAGATGCACTCGTCAGAATAAAGAGATTCTTTCCAAATTTATCTGCATAAGAACAAAGATTCTTCATCTCTCCTTTACCTTGAATGTAGCGTGTTGGACTTCCAATAATTGCTGCCATAATATTTCCCTCCATATCAACTCTATTTCTCATCATGATACCATGGTCAAAATACCATTTGATATCAACATCTCGTTATTATTATAACACTCTTTTTGTTATATTTAAACATAAATATATTTATATTCATTCTTTTTTATCTGTTTTTACCCGTAAGTTTATCATTTTTTTATTTCTCACGTTAATATATTGTCAAATTTTCGTTTAGATTTTTTCTATTTTCTTGCCTTTTTTATCATTTTTCCATATACTTATACATACTGAATACAAAATCCGACAAAAGGAGACATTTACAAATGATGATCAAAACTTTATTTTTGCTAAGCTTTCTCTTCTTTATCTACTCATTTATCGGCTGGATCTTAGAAGTGGTACAATCAGCATTTCATCAGAAACGTTTGGTAAACCGTGGTTTTATCAACTCACCGCTTTGTATTTCCTATGGAATCGGAGCTATCGTTATTACGATCAATACGCATCAGATGACCGGCCTATGGATCTTTGCTGCCGCCATGATCGATGCCACAGTCATTGAATGGTTTGGCGGACATTTTATTGAACATTTTTACCATGAACGCTGGTGGGATTATTCCAAAAATAAATGGAATCTTGATGGCTACATCTGCCTGTCCCATTCGGTTTTCTGGGGACTTTTAGGATATATCGGAGTAAAGTTTGTCAATCCACTGCTCTTTAAATTTTATCATCTGATCCCGCCATTTATCCGGCATCTTATCATTTTTATCCTTCTTGCAGTCCTGATCATTGATATTTTAGCAACCACGATCGTTGTCTTTGGAAAAAATATCGATAAAACGACGTTGGGAATCTGCGGATGCTTATCTTACAAAGATCAGCGTGAAATTGAGTTCGTTGATAACATCTTATGTGGATCGTCGTGTTGAACGTGCTTATCCACAGCGTAAATTAAAACTGCCAACGATCCCAAAGACTGGTGTATTTGCCCAGGGATGCGGTTTTTATAAGGTGTTTTTGTTATTTTCCATCGGTTCTTTGCTTGGAGATATCATTGAAACGATCTTCTGTCGTTTGAAGATGGGCGTCTGGATGAGCAGAAGCAGCCTTGTATGGGGTCCTTTTAGCATTGTGTGGGGATTTGCCTTTGCTGGTGTTACATTGCTTCTATACCGCTATAAAGATCGTTCAGACAGCTTTCTATTTTTAACTGGTACTTTTCTTGGCGGTGCCTATGAATATCTCTGCAGCGTTTTAAGTGAAATCGTCTTTGGAAAGGTTTTCTGGGATTACAGTAAAATGCCTTTTAACTTGAATGGAAGAATCAATCTTCTTTATTGTTTCTTCTGGGGAATTGCAACCGTTGTCTGGTTTAAGAGGATTTATCCTTCTTATCCAATCTGATCGAGAAACTTCCGATTGCATTTGGAACTGTATTTACATGGATCATTGTCGTTTTCATGGTATTAAATATGTTCATGTCACTATCTGCCTTGATTCGTTATGATCAGCGTGACAAAAAATACCTGCTTCTAATTTCTTTGAACGATATCTGGATACCTATTATAACGACCAGAAAATGGAACTCATCTATCCTAAAGCAAAGAAAGTGCATTGATCGAGGTACTTTTACAAAAACTTCTGATGCAGAAAAAGGGAATGAAACTAACATTTTGTTGTTTCATTCCCTTTTCTTATCTTTTCTTTAAAATATGATCCTATCCGATCACATCACTCATATCATACATACCTGCTTCTTTTCCTGCAAGATAAAGAGCTGCACTGACTGCTCCCTTTCCAAAAATAGCTCTGCTGTATGCAGTATGTTTTAACTCAATAACTTCATCCTGTCCTGCAAAATGATCTCATGTTCTCCAACGATCGTTCCACCACGGACTGCTGAGATTCCAATCTCTTTCTTTGGACGCTGTTCTCTTCTCTGGCTTCTGTCATATACGAATTCATATTCGTTATTCAACGGCTCATTGACAGCTTCTGCAAGCGCGATTGCTGTTCCAGATGGTGCATCTAACTTTCTTCTGTGATGTTTCTCCACGATATCAATATCAAATCCTGCATCTGCTAATAACTTTGTCATAGATTTTAATACTTTGAATAATGTGTTAACTCCTAATGACATATTCGCAGAACGAAGAACTGCTGTCTTCTTACTTGCTTCATGAACTCTTTCTAACTGTTCATCGCTTAATCCTGTTGTACATAACACAACTGGAATCTGTCTCTCTACTGCAAAATCCAGTAAGCCATCAACGGCTGGTGCTGCGGAAAAGTCGATGATCGCATCAACTTCTACATCACACGCATTGATATCTGTAAATACAGGATAATCGTTGTGCCCATCATCCACACGGTCAACACCGCATGCCATAACAGCTCCTTCTGTCTCTTCTACGATCTTGCTGATCACCTGTCCCATGACTCCATTGCAGCCATGCATCATAATCTTAACCATCTTTTGTAACTCCTTAAAGAATTCCTGCTTCTTTCATTGACTGAATTAATACCTGTGCGTGATCCTCTTCCATCTCTGTTAATGGACGGCGAACGATATTTTTACAATATCCCATCTCTGCTACTGCACGTTTTGCAGGAATTGGGTTTACTTCGCTAAATAAGTTATGGATCACATCCATGTATTTTAACTGGATATCTAAACTTCCTTTGACGTCCCCTTCTAAGAACTTCATTACCATATCATGAGTTTCTCTTGGTGCTACATTGGATAATACAGAGATGACACCTTTTCCACCTAATGCTAAAAGAGGTACAACCTGATCATCATTTCCTGAATAAATATCTAAGCATCCGTCTGCTAATGCTGCAAGAGTTGCTACCTGACCGATATCTCCGCTTGCTTCTTTGATCGCTACGATATTATCAACACTCTTCGCGATCTTCACTGCGGTAGCTGGCTGGATGTTTGTTCCTGTTCTTCCTGGCACATTGTACATGATGATTGGAATGTCTACAGAATTACCAACTGTTGTATAATATTCTTCCAAACCTTTCTGTGTTGCTTTGTTATAGTATGGTGTTACGACTAACAGTCCGTCTGCTCCTGCTTTCTCTGATCTCTTGGCAAGGTTCAGTGCTTCATCTGTGCAGTTCGCTCCTGCTCCTGCGATAACTGGAACTCTTCCATTGACATGAGAAACACATGCACTGACTACTTCGATCTGCTCATCATGAGACATTGTAGAAGCCTCTCCTGAAGTTCCACAGATAACGATACTGTCTGTTCCGTTATCGATCTGGAAATCAATAAATTTCTCTAACTGATCATAATCCACCGATAAATCTTCTTTGAATGGTGTCACTAATGCAACACCTGCACCTGTAAAAATTGACATTTTTCTTTCCTCCTATCATCCTATGTAGCATCAACATTAAGATTCTTTGATCGTACTAATCTCATATACTGCATCTGCATATGGAATCAATGCTTCTGGAATCTGCCGTCCTGTCATGATGATCGTCTGGTCATCACTACGATTTTCTAACATCTCCACCAGTTCTTCGGTCTTTAATAGTCCAAGGTCCAAAAGTCCAAGCACTTCATCTAAAACGACCATGTCGCACTGTCTTGTATCTATGACTTTATGTGCATATTTTAATCCATTATAAATAAAATGATCTTGTTCTTTCTTCTCTTCTTCATTCAGATCCTCATACAATCTCTCGTACTTTTCAAAACGAAACAACTGTACTTCTGGTTCTAAACGTTTGAAAAGCTTAATTCTTCGGTCTCCTTTCCTTTCAGGAACTGAACCATAATGATCTGCTTTTCCTGCCCGGCTGCTTTCACACACTGGCCGATCGCACAGGATGTCTTCCCTCTGCCCTGGCCACAGTATATTTCCACTCGTCCTTCCATCTTTCACCTCAAAGAATCTTCCTTTTGTAGTAATATATTTGGTTTAGGATATTATATCATTTCTGATACTATAAATACAACTATTCTTCATCCTTTTCATGAAACTCCAGTTTGTTTACTGATACCTCATATGCAACTCGTCTGATCAGTTCATTTTCTGAAACTCTTTTCTGATATTCTCTGCTTTGAATTCTTCCGATCAGCTGAATTCTTGAACCGATTTCAAGATTCCCTGCAAATCTCGCATTCCTTCCCCAGCAGATGCATGGTATGTAGTCGGATTTGCCATAGGAACGGTTCACTGCAAGCAAGATGTCACAAATCTCTCTTCCCAGCGGTGTCATCCGATATACTGGCTGCTTACAGATAAATCCATCTAAAATGATCTGATTCGGTCTGACTCCATCCATGCTTTCTATAAATTCCAGATCCCTGACGAATACAGATAAGATCAAATGATTACGATTCTCCTCGTGCTTGTTGAAGGAACGGAATTGGCCGCAAGCTCTTACAAGCATTCCTTTGTAATCTTTTGTCACATCAACGAGCCGCTCTGATATTAATAATGGTATCTCGTCTGTTGCTTCACTCAATCTGTTTACTAAAAGTTTGACTGTATAAAATCCTTCTCCGAAAATCTCATGGCTGTATTCAAACGCTGAATTGATACGTCCGCAAACCTCCACTTGATTATGATTGATTCCCTGCTCTGTCATACTCTTTCTCCCTTCTTGTGTTCTATTAGTATACTTAAATCGTATTCCAATTTGACACAATTAGAAGAAAAATCCTTCGACAAAGTTAGTCACACTTTTTCGACATGTTTTAAACGGCTTTCATACCGTGCATGATCTTATGAGAATTTTGCACGTTTTCTCATTGTTGGATCTAAGATCTTCTTGCGGATACGGATATTCTCTGGAGTGATCTCAAGTAATTCATCCGTATCGATAAACTCTAATGCCTGCTCTAAGCTTAAGATCTTTGGAGGAGATAATTTTAATGCATCATCTGATCCTGAAGCACGTGTATTTGTAAGCTTCTTGCTGCGGCATACATTGATCTCGATATCTTCTGTTTTACCAGTCTGTCCGATGACCATTCCACCGTATACTTTCTCACCAGGTCCTACAAATAAGTACCTCTCTCCTGTGCATTAAACAGACCATATGTGATCGTTTCTCCTGCTTCATATGCGATCAATGATCCCTGTTTACGATACTGGATATCCCCCTTTGTATGGTCCATATCCATCAAACAGTGTATTTAAGATACCATTTCCTTTTGTATCTGTCATAAATTCTCCACGATACCCGATCAGTCCTCTGGATGGATAGAGAATTCAAGTCTTGCATAACCTCCATTGGCTGCTGTCATATTCTGAAG
>ENA-OQCS01000449-OQCS01000449.1-human-gut-metagenome-genome-assembly--contig:-NODE-449-length-22902-cov-1.822349_pt1 | contig 22902 bp, 31 predicted proteins | sample MGYA00242757_ERZ504575 | MGnify/ENA primary metagenome ERZ504575 (study PRJEB26092, sample SAMD00036297) | human gut metagenome | host: Homo sapiens | study: EMG produced TPA metagenomics assembly of... | reverse complement strand
ATCCAAATGCAGCCATCTCAGGTATGATCATGAACATCGTACTTACAGCAGTTGGTTGTTGTACTTGGTCTGTTTGTAAACATCCGTTACAAAAAATGGTTGAACTCGCAGAAGCTGAGAACTAAAATGAAAACCAAGGGTGAAAAGTCCAATATCTGTTCGTGCCTACACGATAAGGCATCTGGACTTGGAACCCACCGTAATCATTATATAACAGAAAGGAAACTCATCATGAATACAGTTAAAATCCGTGATATCGAAATCGGTGCAGGTGCACCGAAAATCATCGTTCCGATCGTTGGTATTACAAAAGAAGACATCATTGAAGAAGCCAAAACTTTTGATTCTATCCCAGTTGATGTTGTTGAGTGGCGTGTAGACTGGTTTGAAGGTGTTTTTGATTTTGCAAAGGTTGAAGATGTATTGAAAGACCTTCGTACAGTTCTTGGTAACATCCCACTTCTCATGACTTTCCGTACTTCCAAAGAAGGTGGAGAAAAAACAATCGAGCCGGATGCTTATGCAGAACTCAACATCAAAGCAGCTCAGACCGGATATGTAGATCTCATTGACGTTGAGATTTTCACAGGCGATGATATTGTTAAGAAAATCATCGACGGAGCTCATGCCGCAGGTGTTAAGGTTATTGCTTCCAACCATGACTTCTTCAAGACTCCTGCAAAGGCCGATATCATCTATCGTCTCCGCAAGATGCAGGATATGAATGCAGATATTCCAAAGATTGCCGTTATGCCACAGAACAAAAAGGATGTTCTGACTCTTCTGGCTGCAACAGAGGAAATGACAACAAATTATGCTGACAGGCCGATCATCACCATGTCTATGGCAGGTACCGGCGTCATCAGCCGTCTCTGCGGTGAAGTATTTGGTTCTTCCATGACATTCGGTGCCGCTAAGAAAGCATCTGCACCGGGACAGATGGGAGTAAATGATCTGAATACAGTCCTTGGACTTCTTCACAATGCAATGTAACATATAATATATTTACTTCTTGAAAACACCGGTATTTTTATTTAAAATAGAAATATCGGTGTTTTTATAACTGCAAAGCGTTGAACTGTTACAGTTACATTACCATCTATACTTATTTTAAGGGAGGTCCTTCATGAAAAAATACTTCACTGGCTGGACGAGAATCTCGAAGAATTTATCCTGGTCATCTTCCTGATTGCCATGACACTGATCATGGGGATTCAGGTATTCTGCAGATATGTTCTTGGAATGTCCCTGTCCTGGTCCGAAGAACTTACCAGATATCTCTTCATATGGTGTGGATTCTTGAGTGTAAGCTACTGCAGCAAAAAATGCCTTTCTATTAAGATCGAGCAATTTGTCGCAATTCCACGCCGCGGAAAAGCAATCTTCAAAGTAGTGAATCACACCTTCGAGCTGATCTTTTTATTTACATGATTCCGTTTGCTTATTCTTATATGATGTCTTCTGTTCACAGCGGACAGCTTTCACCGGCATGCGGCATTCCGATGTACTATGTACAGGCCGCACCTCTGGTTTCTTTTGTACTGGTCACATTCCGTGTCCTGCAGCGCTGGATCATTGAGTTCCGTGTTGCAAGAGGTGAAAATGTATTTGACCCGGCACATCCGGAACGCAATACCCCCAGAATCCTTTATCCAGGCAAATGCAGAATCCCATAACGAATCTGCTCTGGAATCAGGAATCGATAACCGCATCAACACGATCAAAAATTCAAATGAGGAGGAACACTAAATGCCAGTTGTAGTTTTATTTATTATCTTTGTTGTCTTACTGGTCATCGCAGTTCCGGTATCCATCACCCTTGGAATCACATCTGTTCTTCCGTCTGTGTTTGATCCGTCCTTTACTGTTGGTGCCAAATATCTGATTCGTGCCATGTTTGGCGGTCTGGACTCCTTCCCGCTCCTGGCAGTTCCAATGTTTGTCCTTTCCGGTATCATCATGGCCAAGGGCGGTATTTCCAAAAAGCTGTTTGATGTTTTTGCCTATTTTCTTGGCAAATTCACTGCTGGTATGCCATGTGCCGTAATCGTCACCTGCCTTTTTTACGGTGCGATCTCCGGTTCTGCTCCGGCAACGGTTGCCGCAGTTGGAAGTATGACGATTCCAATCCTGTCCCATCTTGGTTATGATCTGACATTTTCTACCGCAATCGTTGCAGTAGCTGGTGGACTCGGTGTTATCATTCCGCCTAGTATTCCATTCATCATGTACGGCATGGCATCGGGTGCATCTGTCAGTGATCTGTTTCTTGCCGGAATTATCCCAGGACTCATGATCGGAGCCTGCTCATGCTCTATGCGATCTATCACTGCAAACGCTACGGTGAAGACAAAGAAAAAATCCATGCAGAGGTACAGATGCTTCATGACAAAGGGCTTCTGAAAGTACTCAAAGAAAGCTTCTTTGCACTGTTAAGCCCGGTCATCATTCTCGGATGTATCTACACAGGTGTTGCTTCTCCGACAGAAGCTGCTGTTATCTCCGTATTTTATGCCCTGATCATCAGTCTGTTCGTATACAAGAGCATTAAGCTCCGTGATATCTGGCCGATCCTTGTAGAAGCGATCCGTACTTTTACACCGATCCTGTTCATCTTGGCAGCCTCTACTGCCTTCTCCAGAGTACTGACTCTGATGCAGGTACCGCAGACCGTCAGCGAATTTATCCTGAACAATTTCCACAGTCCGATTGCAATCCTGCTGATCATTAATCTCTTCCTGCTGATCGTAGGAATGGTCATGGATACTACACCGGCAATCCTGATTCTGACACCGATCCTGCTTCCGATCGTGCAGGCTATCGGTATGAATCCAATCCAATTTGGTGTAATCATGGTTGTCAACCTTGCCATCGGATTTGTAACTCCACCAATCGGAGTCAATCTGTTCGTTGCAAGTTCACTGACAGATGTGCCGGTTATGCAGATTGCAAAAAAAGCCCTGCCAATGATCGCATTTTTCCTGGCAGCGCTACTCCTGATCACTTTCATACCGGCAATCTCTATCGGAATCTTATAGGAGGAAAGACATGAAAAAATTTACTACATGCAATACATCCGATAAGAAAAAGCGTCACATCCTCCGTATGCTCCCGGTGCTGACTGTGGCTGGTGCTTTGAGCATTGCCCTTACAGGATGTGGTACTTCTTCTGAAGATGAAGTACAGCGTTATTCCTGGCCACTGGCAACCGCCAGCCCGGAAGACACGGTAACTCAGATCTTTGCTGAAAAGTTTGCCGAGGAAGTCGCAGATTTAAGCAATGGCAAAATGAAGATCCAGGTATACGCGAACTCCACACTCGGTGGTGACCGCGACCTGCTTGAAACCTGCTCAGATGGAGATATCCCATTTGTCGTACAGAATACTGCACCTCAGGTTTCTTTCATGAGTGATCTGGCAGTCTTTGATCTTCCATGTGTTTTTGATTCTCTTGACGACTGTCGTAAGAAGATCGATGACCCGGAATTCTACAGCCTGATCAGTGATGTTTACACCGACGGCGGCTATCATCTTCTCGGTATGGCAGACCAGGCTTCCGTGTCATGAGCACAAATAAACCAGTCAATAACTTTGCAGACTTTAAAGGTCAGAAGATCCGTACTATGGAAAACAGTTATCATCTGGCATTCTGGAAGGCACTCGGTGCAACCCCGACTCCAATGAGTTTCAGTGAGGTTTATATCGGTCTTCAACAGCATACGATCGATGCGCAGGAAAATCCATATGAAGTTATCGTTTCCAACAACTTATATGAACAGCAGGATTATGTGGTCGAGACCAATCATCTTCCGCATCTGATCTCTCTGATCGTCAACGATGATTTCTTCAAAGATCTCCCGGAAGATGAACAGGAGATCATGACAGAAGCCGCACAACTTGCAACAGAATACGCAAGAGAACAGTCCGATGCACGTATCGCAGACAAGATCGCAACGATTGAAGCAAGTGGCACACAAATCATTACATTGTCCGATGAGACACGCAAAGAAATCCGAGAAGCATCACAAGGAGTGTATGAAGCGATTCGCAAAGTGATTCAACCTGAAATATATAAAGCATATATGGATGAAGAATAATACCAGCGATGAGATGTAAAATTACGTATCCTATCTGTTTTATACAGGCTGTTGAAAAAATCCGGATATACTAAGAAAAGAAAATCCTACAAAAAACGCCCCACAAAATGACAAACTCGCTGTCGCTCAAACAGTGTCAGTGGGCAAAGTAGTATTTTATTCCTAAGTATATCTACGAATCTTTTCAAGGCCTGTACAACCCAGACAGGATACGTTTTTATCCCTCATTCGTGGTAGTTATTCTTATGGGGAACCGGACAGCGGCTGCGCCGCTAGTCAGCGAAGCAACGACGCGCAACGCAGGCACGCTCCTCCCGTCTGATGATTCGTATGGCAGATATAAAAACATATCCCTTCGTATTTATCAGATCTTATGTTTTCTATCTGAAAATGCTTCAAAATAAAAGCTCTCCTATCTGATCTTCAGGACTTGAAAAGATCTGTTTAAAGTACTTAGAGAATAAAGATTACTTTGCTCCAAATGGCACTGTCTGAGCAACGCGAGTTTGCCATTTTTCGGAGCGTTTTTTTGTAATCTTTTCTTCTCTTAGTACTTCCAGATCTTGAACCTGCCTGAAAGAGCAGATAGGAGACGCAATTTATTTAATCTTTCCAGATTCATGAAAAATCTGCAGCCATCAGAAGGGATATGTAATTTATATTATGACTACGATATCATCATTCTATTTACATTCAGGTATACATCCTCATGTGTATGGAACCCTCCATCTATGACCACTTCATCCATATTCTCTTTCGTCACAGCCACCGGCGTGATCTTATAATACGGAATCTCATATTCTCCATCATTGGTCGTCTCGGTAACAGGATATTCACAGTCAGCTGACCCGATATCCTCCCCATTTCCAAGCATCACCGCCAGTGTCGCCGCCGTAGATGCCTCCTGCTCGATCGGCTTATACACCGTCATGGTCTGGGTTCCTTCTACAATACGCTGGCATGCAGCCAGTTCTGCATCCTGTGCGACAACAGCGACCTGTCCGGCAAGGCGGTTTTCGGACAAAACTTTAACTACCTGACTTGCCAGATCGTCATTACCACACATAACACCAACAATATCATCCGTCACTTCCAGCCCCTTGTTTACATGGGTTTCCGCTATTTCTGCAAGCCAGTTATCACAATAACCGGAGTAAACGATATTAAGCTTACTATCCACCAGTGCATCTTTAAATCCCTTCTCAACTTCCTCAACATTTTTATCTGTCGGTGATCCATAAATCGCAAAGATATTTCCGCCATCCGGGCAGGCTTTTTTCAGGGCTTCACCCATCAGTGTTCCAACCATCTCATTGTCGATCGTAATATACAGATCCGCATTTACATTGGGAATGATACGGTCATAGCAGATTACACAGATTCCTTTGCTTTTTGCTTCTTTTACCACATCATATAATGCATCGCCATCAATTGGTATAATAATGATCACGTCCATTTTTTTCTGGATGAAATACTCAATCTGAGAAATCTGTTCCTCCACTTCTCCTCCGGCCACCTGCACATTTACTTCTGCCCCAAGACTCTGCGCTGTAGACACAAACATATCACGGTCACGCAGCCATCGTTCAATTACAAAAGAATCAAAGCTAAGTCCAATCTGCAGTTTATCCTCTTCTGTTGTATGTGCTGTTTCCGTCTCCACACTCTGCTTTCCACATCCTGTAAGCATCAGTGCAAGCACTATCCCGATTATAAGAAAAATGCCTGTTTTCTTTTTCATTTTCCATACCTCGTTTTATATTCACTTGGTGTCATATCTGTCTGTTTCTTAAAGATCCTGCTGAAATAATTCGGATCTGTATAACCACTCCGGATCCCGGCTTCTTTAATACTGATATCCGGCTGAGCCAAAAATTCCTTAGCTTTTTCTATCCGCACCTTCGTCACATATTCAATAAAGTTTTCTCCGGTCTCTTCTTTAAAGATCTTGCTGAAGTAATAAGGCTGATATTTACAATGCCAGATACATCATCCAATGAGATGTCTTTATTATAATTCTCCTGGATATACAGCATCGCTTTCTTTGCAGCAGAATTGGACTGGTCTTCCTTCTGATCCCGGATTGCGCGGCAGGCATTCACCATCTTGTCCAGAAACCATTTTCGCAGTTCTTCATACCCTGTACATGCCATGCTGCATCAAGATAATCGCGTCGATAGCTAAATCCATAATTGATCGCGCCTGCTTCAAATGCTTTTTTCTCACCCCAGATAATATATTCCAGGGTCTTCAGCCGGATGTTATTCATGTCGTCTGCATAATGTGCCACCATCAGTCAAAAAACACATTTATCTCCTGGATACATTCTTTTTCTTTTCCCTCTTCCAGATAACGGAAAATATTTTTTTCCATCTCTACCGGAAATTCCTCATCATACACACCATTCTGGGAAAGATCTTCGATATGTATCACACGGCTCTTGCTTCCATTCAATGCACGCAGTGCCTCACGATAAGAGCGCTCCATCTCCTGCATTTCCCGTACTCTTCCGATTCCGACACGAAATTTCGCTTCGATACGATCTTCTAATCGGGTAATCAGGCTTCGTGCCTGTTCAACCAGATCGATTCTTTCTTCATATGGATTCTCAGACAGTGCACACGGAACCACGATTGGAATACGATTGGACATGATCGATCCCACTGCACAGGAAAAGAAGATTTTACGATATCTCTCAATTCCGCATAAAAGTCCTGTGCCTTAACATTCATTCCAACCGGGCTTACCAGCCTTCCATTCTCATAAGACTGTCCAAACTGAATGATCATAACATAGCCCTGTTTTTCCTCAATATCCAGAAGCTGTTGGTAATAGTCTGCCACCTGCATCTCCTGTTGGAAAAGAAGGCTTCCAACAAAACTGTTTTCTACGACCGGAATGACTGTTTCCAGTTTTTCCTGTATTCTCAGAAGGTTACTTCGCTGATTTCTTTTTGTATCAACTTTTGCTGTGGCCTCTTCCACTGCTGCAATGATCTTGGCCTTTGAGATTGGCTTTGTCAGATATCGCTCGATCCCAGATCAATTGCTTCTTTTGCATAATCGAATTTGTCATAGGCCGATACAACATAAAACAGAGCTGTTGTATTAAATTTTCTTATTTCTCGCATAGCCTGTATTCCATTAATACCAGGCATATGAATATCCATAAATACGATATCCGGATGAAAAGTCTCCGCGATCTCTGTTACGGCTCTTCCTGTTTTGGCAGTTTCTACGATACATGAATCCCCAAATGTACTGGATATAACATTCTTAAAGGCTTCCAGCATGATTCCTTCATCATCTGCAACTAAAATTCGATACATTCTTCTGTCTCCCCTTTGTTATGCAATATTTCCACATTATTCTCATTCCAGTTCATCTTTATACACAGGAAGGATGATATGAACTCTGGTCCCTTTCCCTGGTCCGTCACTTTCAATCGTAAACAGATTTTCTTCTTTATAATACAGCTGTAGTCTGTCAATTACATTCCGAACAGCAATTCCCGTGGAAAAACGGTCTTCTTCATTCTGATCTGCGCGTCCGGCCATAACCCTGGCTATCATTCTTCTGTCATTCCCGCACCATTGTCGCTTACTGTAACATCCAACATCTCACCATTTCGGTGAATTTCCATACGGATCCATCCCGTTTCCATACAGTCATGAATTCCATGCTGCACTGCATTTTCAACCAGTGGCTGCAGAATCATACTCGGAATACGAATATTATCAATACCTTCATCCACTTCCTTAATATAGGTGATATCTCCGGCAAAACGGACATTCAGGATATAAATGTAGTTATCTACCGCCCCAATCTCCTCCCAGAGCATGGCGTCTTCTTCCATCTTACGTACATTATAACGGAAAAATCTGCCATCTTTTCAAGAAAAATTCCTGTATTATCCGCATCCCCCATCATGGCAAGCTGTGCACCTGCATTCAGACTGTTAAACAAAAATGTGGATTGATCTGCGCCTGCAGATATTTCAACTGTGCTTCTTTCAGATGTGTCTCCATCAGGAGTTCACGTTCTTTCATCTGTGCCTGACGTTCCATACTATCTTTCAGCTGTTCAATATTCTGCCGGATACTTTCCAGCATCTGGTTAAAACTTCTGGTTACAACACCAACCTCATCTTCAACAACTACCGGAAGCTGAGGTACATTTAAGTTACCCTTTGCAACTTCATGCGCTGTATTGGACAATGCTGTAAGTGGACGGATCATATTACGGACAAGAAGCGTTGTGACTGCAAGACCAAGTGCATATACAACCAGCATAACGAAAATACAGAGTTATAGAGTACATTCATTGCTGAGAGCAGCAGCTGGTAATTTGCCGAGTTCGTTTTAAATCGTAAATTATTCAGCTTATAAATATAGACATTGATATATTCATAAAGCTCATTTTCATCTTCGTAGGAAGTTTTGTATTTTTCTACATTTCTTCCTCGTTTTGCCTGAACCGTCTCATTTGTCTGTTCCAGATAACTTTCTGACATTCTCCGGATATTTTTTTCCAGCATTTTCACTTCATTATCCAGATTTCGGTCATTCAGTTCTTCGATCAGATTCTTGTAATTCTGTTCATAACGATAATAATTTTCCAGAGCCTGCGTGCTCTTGGTATTTAAATATTCATAAACCGTACTCTCTACCTGCTCCAGCGATTCCGAAAGTTCATTCACAGCCGTATTACTGGAAAAGACTGCATCAATCTTGTAACCGCTGTATGAATCTGCTTAAAGATAAACACATTGATTCCCAGCGCAAACACAAGAACCAGAAGCATAACTCCGCTCAGTCGGGTCTGTATAGAGTTTTTTACGGAAGATATCTCTTTTCCCTGTCTCATTTCTCATCCTCCGTCCTGTAATCCTTTGTATTCTCCTTTGTGATCACATGCTGGTTTACACTATAATAGTTATTACTATGTCCAAGTGACAGATACTCATCCAGTGCATTGACGCTGTATCGGCCAATCTCGTCCATATCCAGAGCAATCGCAGAAGAAATGATTTCCTTATCGATGGCATCCAGAATCACATCTGAATAGTAGAATCCGATCACTTTGACATTACCTACCTGGTTATAATCGATCAGTGCCTGATAAACACACTCTGTCACAACTTCGTCCATACATACCAGAACGTCAGGCAGATTTTCATCATTTACAAACATGTCACGTACAAATTCTTCTGTATCAAAATCTGCACTGCTGTCTACACAGTATTCCGTCAGGTCTACAGACTGGCCTGTTTTTTCTGTGCCTCCAGTTCCTTTTTGACCTGCGAATAGACAAGATTCGTCTCCTGTGTCTTAGAACTGGATGTAGAAAGAAACATGACACTGGTAGTTCCCTGCGCTTTCAGCATGCCGCTGATCTGCTCTGTGTAAGCACTTCCCGTCTGATAACTGTTGAGCCCCACAAAACTGATCCTTCCGGTTGCCGTATCATCTGTCATGACCGTCACCACCGGAATCCCCCCTTTTAACGCTTCATTGATCAGATGCTGCTCTTCTTTACTTCCATCCGCTTCCAGAATGATTCCATCCACCTGGGAAGCAATTCCGATTTTCAGACAGTCTGCCTGAGAATATCCGTTCATCTGTTCAGGAGAAAGAAGTTCTACATACGCATCTTTCTCTTCCGCTTCCTTGGATGCACTCTCATAAACCGATTGCCACATACCAGTATCTTTATCATTGGAGATCATCAGATAATGTCTCTGATAGCTTGCCGCATGCTCTCCTTCTCCAAGCTCTACTCTGTCCAGACTTTTCTGAAAATAAATCCAGATACCGGAAAGAAAAAAGATGCAGCCTGCCAGGATACAAAAAACTGTCAGTGTATATTTCTTCATAGCTTTCATTCTTTCTGTTTATTTTTACCAGATATCAGTGTAACATATTCCACTCCATAGTGCAAAAGTGTTGTTGTCCATTTCATATCCAATTATAAAAAGGGCCATTGCGTCACACGCAATGACCCTCGTCATTCATTTTATTGATTTGTTATCTGCTTCTATCATCCATTCTTTCTGTTGGATAATACATCGAATACTACTGCGATCAGAAGTACGGCACCTTTTACTACATACTGCCAGGAATCACCGATACCCATGATTGACATACCCATGTTGATAACACCAAGGAGAAGTGCACCGATTACAACACCACCTACAGTACCGCTGCCGCCGTATGCGGAAGCACCACCGATGAAACAGGAGCCGATCGCATCCATCTCGAAGGAAGTACCTGTGCTACCATTTACAGAACCTACACGTGCTGCACAGAGAAGACCTGCAAGACCTGCAAGAAGTCCCATGTTTACATATGCAATGAAGTAAACTTTGTTTGTATCAATACCGGAAAGCTGTGTAGCTTTCTCATTACCACCAATTGCGTAGAAGTAACGTCCAAATGCTGTTTTGGATGTAATAAAGTTGTAGATCAGGCAGATTGCAACTACCCAGATGAACATTACGGAGATACCTTTGTACTGGAACAGTTTGTAGCAGTACCAGAGGATAACTGCTGCGATGATAACAGCTTTGCTGTAATCAGAAAATGCTGTATTCTGACGATATCCTCTTTTTGCTTTGTTTGCTCTGGAACGAACTACATTGAAGATTACATATACAGCAACAACAATACCAACAATCAGTGCTGAATAGTTTGCAGTGTCATCCAGTCCAGGAATATTAATATAAGAAGTAAATACTTTCAGGAAATCTTTGTTCTGGATAGAAACAGTTTTGTTGTCCAGAATCAGACGTCCAAATCCACGGAAAATAAACATACCAGCAAGCGTTGTGATGAATGGAGGGATACGTTTGTAACCGATCCAGTAACCCTGCCAGATACCTACCAGAAGACCAACAACCAGGCAGATGATGATGGTCAGATATGGGTTCATTCCCTTGTTGCTGATAAGTACTGCTGCAAGACCGCCAACCAGGCAGATTACAGCACCAACAGAAAGGTCGATGTTACCACCTGTCAGGATACATAATAACATACCACAGGCAAGAACGAGAACATAACCATTCTGAAGCATTAAGTTTGACATGTTCTGTGCATACAGGAGTCTTCCGTTTGTCAATCCACAGAACAGGATAAATACGATCACCAGTGCAATGACCATTGTATATTTTCTTAAGAAATCTTTTACATTAAATTTCATTTTTTACCCCTTTCCCAGTAACTGTTCAGTCACTATTTCTTATTTTTTATTCTGTTCCTGCATGATCGAAGCCATGATACGTTCCTGAGTTGCCTCTTCCGCTGTAAATTCACCAGCCAGACGGCCTTCACTCATAACATAGATTCGGTCACACATACCGAGAAGTTCCGGCATTTCAGAAGAAATCATAATGACTGATTTTCCATCTTCTACCATCTTGTTGATCAGGCAGTAGATATCATATTTTGCACCTACATCGATGCCTCGTGTAGGTTCATCCAGAATCAGGATATCCGGTTCTGTAAACATCCACTTACCAAGCAGCGCTTTCTGCTGGTTACCACCGGAAAGGTTACCGATTTTCTGCTCATTGGAAGGAGTCTTGGTTCCCATTTCCTTTGTCATCTCATCTGCCAGATGAACTTCCATATCTGTATTGATGACACCTTTCTCACAGACTTTGGAAAGTCTGGCAAGTGTTGTATTAAATCGAATGGATTCTCCGAGAATCAGTCCGTTTGTCTTACGGTCTTCTGTTACATATGCAAGACCATGACGAATCGCATCGTGCGGATTCTTGAGATTTACTTTTTCTCCCTTGATATAAAGTTCACCAGAAATATTGCTTCCATAGCTCTTACCAAATACAGACATTGCAAATTCGGTACGTCCTGCACCCTGCAGTCCTGAGAAACCGACAACCTCACCTCTATGTACTTTACAGTTGATTTTATTATCTACGATTTTCTCAGGATAGAGTGGATGATGAACGGTCCAGTCTTTTACTTCCAGCATAACCTCTTTGCTGACATTATGTTTTCTGGTAGGATAACGGTCATCCATAGAACGGCCAACCATACCTTTGATGATACGGTCTTCACTTAAATCATCTACACCCTTGGTCAGTGTCTCGATCGTTGTACCATCTCGGATGATCGTACAGCGGTCTGCACAGTAGATGATCTCATTCAGTTTATGAGTGATGATGATAGAGGTCAGTCCGTTCTTCTTGAATTCCATCAGAAGATCCAGAAGCATCTTTGCATCTTCATCATTCAGAGATGAAGTAGGCTCATCCAGGATCAGAAGTTTAACCTTCTTGGAGAATGCCTTTGCGATCTCTACCAGCTGCTGTTTACCTGTTCCGATATCTTTGATCAGTGTCTGTGCAGATTCATGGAGTCCAACCTGTGCCATGTGTTTTTCTGCTTCACTGTATGTTCTGTCCCAGTCAATGCTGCCGCTTTTATTCTTAATCTCGTTTCCGAGAAACATATTCTCGCCAATAGAAGTAACGGAATCAGCGCAAGTTCCTGATGGATGATAACGATTCCTTTCGCTTCACTGTCGTTCAGGTTTTTAAACTTACATTCCTCACCTTCATAGGTAACTGTACCTGTATAACTTCCATATGGATACTGACCACTTAAAACGTTCATCAGTGTGGATTTTCCCGCACCGTTTTCACCGATCAGCGCGTGAATCTCTCCTCGCTGGACTTCAAGATTTACATTGTCCAGAGCTTTGACACCGGGGAACTCTTTTGTAATGTGATCCATTACTAAAATATTGTCTGCCAAAATGGCGCCCCCTTTCAAAAAACCGGGCGGGGCTCTTCACCCCACCCTAAAATTTCAAATTACATGTTTTATTGGTTACTTAAGCAATTTTTTCTGCTTACTGTGCTGGATGAAGATATCCGTCATCGTCCTGTGTATAGTATCCTGTGTCAACCAGTTCTTCTTTCATGTTGTCTTTTGTTACAACTGTAGGAACCAGAAGGAATGATGGGCATTTATGTCCTTCAGATGTTTCATAGGATTCTGTATCATATGCACAGTCGAAATCCCATTTGGAGTTTGTGATCAGAGAATCATCAATTGTGTCACCTTTCAGCATTGCTTCTGCAAGGTCAAGAGTAACAACTGCTTCGTTTGCAACTGCTTTGTAAACTGTCATGGACTGTTTTCCATCTACGATGTTTGCAAGGTTAGCTTCGTCACCGTCCTGTCCTGTGATCAGAACGTCGTTTTTGCCTGCATAGTCAGATTCGATTGCCTGTGTAACACCGAGTGCTGTGGAGTCATTGGAGCAAAGAGCTACATCCAGCTGAGTTCCATCTGCATAGTAGGAAGCGAGGATGTTCTGCATTCTCTCAAGTGCTGTCTGTGTATCCCATGCTGCTGTTGCTACGGAATCGAAATCAGTCTGTCCGGAAACTACATTCAGTGTGCCTGCATCCAGATACGGTTTCAGAGTGTCATAAGCACCGTTGAAGAAGTATCCTGCATTGTTATCTGCCGGGTCACCTGCTGTGAACTCGATGTTATATGTTTTATCACCTGCATTGTCAAGATCCAGAGTATCGATTACGTACTGGCCCTGCAGAGTACCTACTGTATAGTTATCGAAGGAGATATAATAGGAAACTGCATCGGATTTGATCAGACGGTCATAAGCGATAACCGGGATTCCTGCATCTGCTGCTTCATCCATAACTGTATTAAGTGCTTCACCATCGATAGCTGCAACTACCAGGAGGTTAACTCCATCGGAGATCAGGTTCTGGATATCATTTACCTGACGGTCTGTTTCGTTATCGGAGTATGTCAGCTCTACATCATAGCCAGCTGCTTTGAACTGTTCTTCCAGATAAGAACCATCTCTGTTCCAACGTTCCAGAGACTGTGTTGGCATTGAGATACCAATCTTTCCGCCTTCAGCTGCTGCATCATCTGCAAGTACCGGAACTGCACAAGATGTGATTGCCATTGTTGCTGCCATCGCTAAAACTAATTTTTTCTTCATAAAAGAAACCTCCCATTTTTGTTTTCGCTCTTTAGCTATTTCGTATAGCTTTTTGATGAAATTATAATACCATATGGATATATTAAACAAAATGGACTGTTTTTTGATATATCTTTCAATTTTTGTGATAAAAAAACATCCAGATGGGCATGCATCTGGACATTTTCGATATGTTCATTAAAAAAACAATAATTTTGTGCTATTGACAGGTTATCTCTCACTACGTTCGTATCAACTGTATGTCTCGGGATATTCTCAGACAACAGTCTGCTGTATGTTACCCCTGTTTACTCTTCTGCATCAAGTGTACGGATTCTCTGAACAAGTTCTTCACAGATTTCCAGTTTATCCTTACCGTCTGTCTCGATCACAATATCAGCTGCTGCCTGGTATTTCTCACGACGTTTTTCCATCAGGCCTGCAATAAAGTCAACGTTCTTGTTGCCTTCCAGAAGTGGTCTGTCGTGATTATCTTTGACACGGCTTAAGATTGTCTCCGGTTTGGCTGTCAGAAGGACAACGCGTCCATTCTTCTTCATTTCGACTACATTGCGTTCTCTCATCGGCACACCACCGCCACAGGAAATAACTACATTGGTCTTGGACTGCATTTCTATAAGAAGTTCTGTCTCCAGATTACGGAAATACTCTTCTCCATATGTCTCAAAAATATCAGAAATGGACATTCCCTCTCTCTCGGCAATGATCTGGTCCATCTCTACAACTTCCATTGCGAATACTGTCCGCAGGAAATCAGAATCGTAGATTTACCTGCACCCATGAAACCGATCAGTACAATATTGTAATCAAACAATTTACGTGCCTGGATTCTCTTACTATTTCTAGTAATTTCTTCAAAAACAGCAGTCACTTCATCTTTATGGCGTCTGCCTTCCATTCTGCGGTTCAGCCATTCTCTCTGTTTTGCTTCCTGCTCCGGCTGAAGGATCGGAATATCATTTGCTTCTTTGTAAGCCATGATATCTTCTACGATTCTGTTACGCATAAGTAATGCATCCAGCACGATCTCATCACACTGTCCAAGGCTCTCTCGAAGTACTTCCAACTGATTCATATGTATCGTTCCCTCTCTTATAAACAAATTTATCGCTGTGAACACTTTATATTCCCTTTGTTCACTGCATCACTATTTGCTCATTATAACAGTTATTTAGCACGTTAACAATATAAAGTGGGAACTTTTTTTATTACTCCGCATTTTTAAGTGCCTCACCCATCGGTACTTTCCGGATTTTTCTGTATTCCAGAAGTGCAACCACTGCATATGTCACAAGACCGATCACAAACATCTGTACATAGATCATCGGGTCGATCCAGAGCGCAATCCATCCGAAGATACTCTGCAGCATCATTTCCCTGAATAGAACTTCCATGATCGTAGTCTCAATCGGAAGGCTGATCAGAAGGCACAAAACAATCACGATCGACGTGGACAAGATGTATAGCCTGCTGATCTCACCATTGGTATAACCAAGAATCTTCGTCATCGAAATCGACTGTGCATTTTTTCAATTATGATCTTAGAGAGAAGATATATCAGGATCATATAGATTGCAACTGCAAATAAATTTACCATCCCCATCATACTTCCCATGGAGACATTCAGCTGTCTGCTGATCTTGGTCAGTGCATCCAGATCAATCACAGAACCATGTAGCTGCTGTCAATATCTGTAATCTCTGAATTGCTGAAATATCCGCTGAAATAATCATCTCCCAGATCAAAGGTCCGGTTCAATTCCTCCTGTGGCATGAAAATACAAAGACTGCATTATAATCATAAATTCCACTGATTTTAAAAGTATACTCGTCATCCTCATATTTTTCTTTAAGTGTGATCGAATCTCCCGATTTCAGCAGAAATTTATCTGCATACGCTTTTGAAATATACACGCCATCTGAAAAATCTACATCAATGTACTTGCTGTCATCATGAACGCCATAGAGTGTTACTTCTTCACTTTTGTATTTGGTCGGAAGTGTATTCAGTGAGTAAGCACTGAATTCTTCTGCGTCTTCATTGTCTGTTTCTGCGTCATGTGCAAACAGCAACATATCCAGCATACTTCAAGCTTATTACTGCCACCCATCACACTTACCGGCATTGAAAGCATATATGATATTTTGCCAGCATATTGTTCTGGATTTCCAGCTGGTAATGATCCAGTGCGGACGGGAGCAGAAGGCCAAACATCAGAAGCAGATTTGCAAATATGATCCCCACAAAAAGGACAAGATAATTGCTGATATTCTGAAAGATCACGCGCAGGCGGAATCTGTGAAAAATTTTCATTCGCGGACTGAGATAAACCGCACGTCTCTGCTTTCTGGAAGAAAGATCTCTTCGCAGAAATTTAAGCGGCGACAGCTTCAGCTTATGATGCAGGACCGCATAGTTAACTACAAACATAATTATTACCGGAACTACTGTCGTCATAAGAAAAGCTTCTGCATTCCAGATTGTCACATAAGTCGGCAGACTGTAGCTTCCATAATACATACCGGCACATACATCCTTAAATGCCGTATAACCTAAAATATTACCGATCAGCGCACCCACCAGCGTTACGATCACCGGAAGAGTCATATAATGCCGGATCAGCTCATTTTTTGTATAGCCGGATGCCCGAAGCGTTCCGATGACACCAGCTTCTTTTGCAATCGTATTACTGGTCGTGATGCCAAATACAAAAGCCATGATCACGATGATAATATAGAGAAGCATGATCATCATTGCCTTGTCACTTCCCATATCATCTCCAGTAAATATAATCGCCTGATTCTGATATTGCGGCACAAAATTTTCCAAAGTGACAACTTTTCCCATTGCCTTCATCAGATCTTCCGAAACATTCTTTTCCTCAAGTTCTGTCTGCGGTTTTCATTGTAGGTCCATGCATAATTATATTGCAGCTTATCCTGATCCAGAGAATCAAATTCTTCATCCGTCACTACGCCTACTCCAAACTTACAGCATCAAACATAGAATCGTTATTATTCTGAAACAAACAGCTGTAATCTGATAATGCAACTAGCCCGGTGATCGTCCAGGACTTTTCCCATCATCCAGAGTATCGCCAGTCTTCAGTGAATTATTATCTGCGTACATGCGGTCAATTGCGATCTCACCGGTTTCTGACGGTAATTCTCCGTCCATCAGGCATACTTTATCCACCTCTGTACGATTCTTGAAAAAGCGCATTGTGCTCCATTTGAAAGAGAATCTTCTATATAATAGTTTTCATAGATTTTGACACCTTCCTCTTCAATTGCCTCGCGCTGTCCTCGATACAGACGCTCTCCGGTACGAAAATTTCCATCTTCAATATTGTATTTTTCAAATCCTTCATCGTATGCCTGGATCATGCTTCCATCTGCAACCAGAAATCCGGACACCATACCGATCGTCGCAACCATCAAGATGAATACAACCAGATATTTTCCAATCTCCCCTTTCAGTTCACGGGGAATTCTTTTTCTCAGAGGACTTTTCATAGCACCGCCCCCTTACCAGTCAAGATCCATCGCAGGAATCTTATGCTCGTTCTGATAGTTTTTACGGATCATTCCATCTCGAAGTTTTACCACACGATCCGCCATGTCCTTGATCGCATCATTATGTGTTACCATGATCACCGTATTTCCGTATTTCTGGTTCACTGTTTCGATCAATTTCAGAATTTCCTTGGAAGTATTGTAATCCAATGCACCGGTCGGCTCATCACAGAGTAGAATATCCGGATTTTTTACAATTGCACGCCCAATCGCGGTTCTCTGCTGCTGTCCGCCGGAAAGCTGATTCGGAAGTTTCCTCTGATGCTCAAAAAGACCAAGTGTATGCAGAAGCTCATCCACATCCAGTGCCCGGTCACTTAAATAAGCACCAACCTCAATATTCTCCCTCACAGTCAGATTCGGAATCAGGTTGTACATCTGAAAGATATAGCCAAGATGTTTCCGTCTGTACTGAGAAAGTTTCTTTTCTTTCATATCAGCCAGTTTTTCGCCTTCGATAGAAATACTTCCACCATCTGCGCTCTCGATTCCACCGATAATATTCAGCAAGGTGGATTTACCGGAGCCCGACGGCCCCAGAAGTACACAGAATTCCCCTTTTTCAATATCCAGGTCCAGCCCTTTCAGAACATCTACTTTGCTGTCCCCGGTGCCAAATGATTTCTTAATATCCCGAATTTCCAAAAACATAAGTTTCTCCTTTTCATACCTTTGCCAACCTCATCAGTTAGTTATGTCTATACTTATGTTAGTTTAGGCTATCCGTTTTGTCAAGAAAATTTGCTTCATCTAACTATTTTCGAAAAAAATCCGGCCCTGCACAAAGCAAAGCCAGAACTTTTTCTACATTATAAATTCCATTATTCTCTCTACAATAAATACCGCTGCACACGCGAACAACGCAACCGTAAGAAGACTCTTTTCACGATATGCCACGATCAGTGCTACAATGAGTCCCGCTGCACCGGAAATGATTCCGCCTGTCGTTGCTGTCAGGATTGCCGGAAATGTCATAGCAGCAAGACATGCATATGGCACATAGTACAGAAAGGATTTTACAAACGGACTGGTGATCTCCCTTTTGAAAAGGACCAGTGGAAGCATACGAATCAGATATGTTACGCCTGCCATCACCAGAATATACAGATATACATTCGGTTTCATATCAGTTTGCTGCCTCCTTTTCCTCTGTTTCTTTTTCCTCAACCGGGCAGAAATGTGCTGCCAGCCCTGCTACCAGCAATGTCGTGATAATGATCACAAATCCGGTAGAAACTTTATTCAGTACCGGAACCACTGCAAATAATGTACTCACAGCCATCGCTCCGATCACTACGCCAAGAACGGCTCGATTTTTCTTTGCCGGTGGAATGATCACCGCAAGAAACATTCCATAGATTGCCACACTCAGTGCACTTACCAGGAAATCCGGAAGCAGGCTTCCAGAAACAGCTCCTGCCAGTGTTCCCAGTGTCCATCCCGGAATCGCGACACACATTACACCATAATTATACCACGGACTGATCCTTCCCTCCTGACTTGCACTGACACCAAAAATCTCATCTGTCACACCAAACGCAACCGCAAGTCTGTGTCCATTGGAAACACCTTTTTCCAGTTTCTGTGACAGAGAAAAAGACATCAGACAGTATCTTAAGTTGATAACCAGCTGCGTCAGTGCCATCTCCCACAGCGAACCACCGGCTGCAATGATTCCAATACCTGCAAACTGTCCTGCCGAGGTAAGATTTGTCAGTGAGATCAGAACTGCCTGCCATGCAGTCAGACCTGACTGAATAGCCATGATCCCAAAGGTAAAGGATACCGCAAAGTATCCCAGGCCAATCGAAATTCCATCCTGAAGGCCTTTCCCAAAGCTTGTTTTATTCATGCCTGTATCAGTCCTCCAGTGAATTCAGTACACGGAATCCATTATTGCTCAGTACATTCTCTGTCACAAATACATCATCTGTCTGAAGGATCATGATCGGAAGGCTGTTTTCTCTATGATAGGATGTATAAATATAATCCAGATTCACATTACAGTTGCCAAGGACCTGCAGTACGGTATTCAGTCCGCCCACTTCATCTTTCAGGTCTACAGCAATGACCTCTGTCACACGATTCATATATCCATTCTCACTCAGAAGTTTCTCTGCTTCATCTGCCTGGTTTGTTATCATACGAAAAAGAGCAAACTCCGGTGCATCAAAGCATGCAAATCCATAAATATCAATTCCTGCTTCTGCCAGAAGTTCGGTGACTTTCTGAAGACTTCCTGCTTTATTTTCAATAAATACAATGTTCTGTTTGATCATTTCCTCTCTCCTCGTCCTGTGCATAAATAAATTAAAACTTGCATATTATACCAACTTTATCCATTATACTCACGTTTCTTTCAAATGTAAACCTTTGCAGTGGACAAAAAAATCCTGCGGAAATGTTCTGTACGTTTTCTTTCTGTACACCAAACCCTTCCACAGGACTCTTTTCAGTAGAACTTATCCACCTGTATTCTTTTAATCTAACTCTTCATCCACATATTTCTGAATATTGGATGCATTTACATATTTCTTCAGATGTTCTCCATCCGTAATGACCAGTGTCGGTGCCTGCATAATGCCAAACTGACGTGCCATATCCGGATTCTTCTCTGCATCAATGATCTCCAGATCTTCACCTTCCAGCATCTTCTTTGCCATGCGGCAGTTTGGACAGGTGTTGGTTGTAAACAGATATTTATGTGTTTCTACCGGCTCGATCTTGACATCATCATCTGTCACTGTAACCATACTGGTATGGACTTTCTTAAGTTTGGAGTGAAGCACATCATACAATGTACGGTTCTTGTACTCCTGCGCTTTTCCATCATTCCAGTTCTGTACCGGACGGTAATATCCGGTAATTCGACTGTAAACCTCTGCTTTCTTTCCACATTTCGGACAGGTAAAGTGCTCACCACTTAAATATCCATGTTCCTTACATACAGAGTAAGTAGGTGAGATCGTATAGTATGGAAGTTTATAGTTCTCGGCAATCTTGCGTACCAGAGATGCCGCAGCCTTCCAGTCCGGAAGTTTTTCACCGAGGAATGCATGGAATACGGTACCAGATGTATAAAGAGTCTGCAGTTCATCCTGAATATCCAGTGCATCAAAAATATCTGAGCTGTACTCTACCGGCAGATGGGAACTGTTGGTATAGTACGGAGTATCTCCTTTGCTTCCGGCTGTACGGATATCCGGCCAGCGCTTACGGTCATGTTTTGCAAGACGATATGCCGTAGATTCTGCCGGAGTCGCCTCCAGATTAAACAGTTCACCCGGATATTCTTCCTGATAATCAGAAAGACGGTTGCGCATGTGTGTAAGAACCTCTTTTGTAAATTTCTGTGTACGCGGATCGCTCATGTCACAGCCAAGCCATTTCGCATTCAGACCGGCTTCATTCATGCCTACCAGACCAATGGTCGAAAAATGATTGTCAAAGCTTCCAAGATATCTCTTCGTGTACGGATAAAGACCTTCATTCAGAAGTTTTGTAATAACCTCTCTCTTGATATGCAGTGATCTTGCAGAAATATCCATCAGACGATCCAGTCTTCTGTAGAATTCTTCCGGTGTCTTGGACTGATATGCGATACGTGGCATGTTGATCGTAACAACACCTACCGAACCGGTACTTTCACCGGATCCGAAGAATCCGCCACTCTTCTTACGCAGTTCACGAAGATCCAGACGCAGACGGCAGCACATGCTTCGAATATCACTTGGTTTCATATCACTGTTGATATAATTTGAAAAATATGGAGTTCCATATTTGGAAGTCATCTCAAACAGCAGACGATTGTTCTCTGTATCGGACCAGTCGAACTCTTTTGTGATAGAATATGTCGGGATTGGATACTGGAACCACGTCCATTGGCATCTCCCTCGATCATCGTCTCAATAAAAGCCTTATTGACCATGTCCATTTCTTTTTTGCAGTCTTTGTATTTGAAATCCATATCTTTGCCGCCAACGATCGCAGGAAGCTCTGCAAGATCATCCGGAACCGTCCAGTCCAGTGTGATATTGGAAAACGGTGCCTGTGTTCCCCAACGCTTGGTGTATTCACGCCATAAATGAAAGATTCAATACATTTCTTAACTTCCGGATAACTCAGGTTGTCCACCTTGACAAAAGGTGCCAGATACGTATCAAAAGAAGAAAATGCCTGCGCACCAGCCCATTCATTCTGCATGATTCCAAGGAAATTCACCATCTGATTACAAAGGACACTCAGGTGCTTTGCCGGCGCGGATGTAATCTTGCCTTCGATGCCACCCAGCCCTTCTTTGATAAGCTGTTTCAATGACCATCCTGCACAGTAACCGGTCAGCATGGACAGATCATGAATATGGATATCCGCATTTCTGTGTGCATCTGCGATCTCATTGTCATAAATCTCGGATAACCAGTAATTGGCTGTAACTGCACCGGAATTGCTCAGGATCAGACCACCTACTGAATATGTGACAGTGGAGTTCTCTTTTACTCGCCAATCCTCGACCTTCACATAACTGTCCACGATCTCTTTGTAATCCAGAATCGTGGATTTCATATTACGGATCTTTTCCCTCTGTTTACGATAGAGATATATGCCTTGGCAACATCACTGTATCCGGCCTGGATCAGCACATTCTCCACACTGTCCTGAATATCTTCTACGGTTACCTTCCCATCCTGGATCTTATTCTGGAAATCTGCAGTAACACGAAGGGCCAAAAGGTCGATCATATCTTTACTGTAGTTTTTTTCTTTTGCATCAAATGCTTTATCAATAGCTGATGTAATCTTTGCCATCTGAAATTCAGCAATTTCACCATCACGTTTTACTACCTGAAACATGTTATACATTCCTCCCTCTACTGCTTGCACCTGTATTATATACGGTCATATTCATACCGTGAATTACATGCTGCAGATTGCTGTTTTCTCCGTTCACAGCAACCGTGTAGAACCTATTGTAGCAGACTCTTATCTATACGTCAATAGACAAAAACACCATATATTGTGCCGATAATGCAAGCGCACAACTATATGGTGTTGTCCAATATTCCCGTTTTTCCTTTATTTATGGGACTTTGGCATTACTGAAACAAAGATTTCTGCAGGTACTCTCGCCTTTACAAAAATTCCATCTTCCCGATATTCTTCAGAAAGCAGACTTCCGTACTCCCGGATGATCTGAATCTTACCAGCCTCTTTGTAAGTATATAATTCT
>ENA-OQCS01000448-OQCS01000448.1-human-gut-metagenome-genome-assembly--contig:-NODE-448-length-22907-cov-2.368349_pt1 | contig 22907 bp, 25 predicted proteins | sample MGYA00242757_ERZ504575 | MGnify/ENA primary metagenome ERZ504575 (study PRJEB26092, sample SAMD00036297) | human gut metagenome | host: Homo sapiens | study: EMG produced TPA metagenomics assembly of... | reverse complement strand
AATTTTTTTTTGCGTTACCAGAAACTTCGTTGAATTTTCCGATAAAGTAAAAAGCTCCGGGCAGGATTCTTTCTTACAGAGAGCAAGACAAAACAGGTTTCAACGATCTGGTCTGATGGACAGCCCGGGTAGAGAAAAAAGATAGGAAGTCTGGAAAAAAGACATGGAATTGTGGAGAAAAGTCTGGTAGAATACGTGTCGTGTGGAAAACTTCCGTACAGAAAGGATGATGAAGGATGTATCAGAATTATATTTTTGATTTATATGGAACTCTGGTAGATATACATACGAATGAAAAGAAAGCGTATCTCTGGAAAAAAATGAGCCTGTTCTTCGGCATGAAAGGGGCCGCCTATGAGCCGAAAGAACTCCGGATGGCGTATGAGACAAAAATCAAAGAGCAGGAAGCTGCGCTTAAAATGGAATGCCGCGGCAGCCATGTACCGGAAATCGACATTGCGGATGTGTTCCGGCAGCTGTTTGAGGATCAAGCTGTTTCGGTAACGGAAAAAGAAATTGCAGATCTGGCGAAAATGTTCCGTGCGATTTCGATAGAAGAACTGAAACTGTTCCCCGGCGTGCCGGAAATGCTGCAGCGTTTAAAAGACGCAGGAAAGAAGGTTTTTCTGCTGTCCAACGCACAGGCGCTTTTCACCGCGCCGGAAATTTCCCTGCTCGGCCTTACGAAATACTTTGACGGAATCCTGCTCTCATCGGATGCCGGTGTGAAAAAGCCGGATCCGGCGTTTTATGAGATGCTGCTGAAGCAGTATCACCTCGATCCGGCAGAATGCCTGATGACAGGAAATGACGACATCGCTGACTGCCACGGTGCAGCCTCTGCCGGAATCGCAAGCTGTTACGTGGCAACGCGCCAGTCACCGAAAATCAATGGTCCGCTGCCGGAAAACTGTGAGAAGATCGCGGCGATTGCAGAGTTGTTCTGATTAAAGAGCATTCAGCAGCACTCCTGAAAAAATAATGCGAAAAAAGGGGCTGTCGCACTACGTTCATTTTCTTAGTGCAACAGCCCCTTTTGTTTATGTCCGGAAAGGAATCCTTCAGTTTTTCCGCATTCCTTTATCCCATCGGAATTTCCGATAGCAGGCATAAATCAGAACACTGCATACCAGCCATCCCGCCGGATAACCAAGTGCAATCGGAATGATGGAATCAAATATATGAGACATCACAAACAGGTAAATCTGGCGGAACACGACGAAGCTTCCGAGCATTACGATCATTGGTGTTCTGGTGTCTCCTGCGCCACGCAGGACGTTAGAATAAACCTGGTTGACGCAGCAGAGAATGTAGAACGGGGAGAGGAGATACAGGAACAGGGTTCCGTAACGAATCACAGCTGCCTCCTGGTTAAACAGATAGACCATTTGCGGGGCGAAAATCAGCAGAGGAATCATCATCACAATGGTTACAAGCTCAGCAAGCAGGAATGCGGTTGTAGCACCCTTCTTTGCACGGTCAATGTAGCTGGCACCGACGTTCTGTCCGGTGAAGGTGGTCGAAGCAAGACCAACACTCATCATCGGCAGCATCATAAACTGGTCGATTTTCATGCAGGCACTCCAGCCTGCCATAACATCCGAGCCGAATACATTGATATAGGACTGCACGAAAACGTTGGAAACGGAAGTCACCATCTGCTGGATCGCTGCCGGCAGTCCGACGCAGACGATGCGGTACAGCAAAGACCAGTCCATGCAGAGCTTTTTCCAACAGATGCGGTATGGGCCGTCTGTTGTGGTCAGCACATACAGCGTCAGAACCGCCGAAAGGCACTGTGCAATAACGGTTGCAAGCGCCACACCCTCGATTCCCATGCCGAAGGAAACGACAAACAAAAGATCGAGCACGGTATTGACAACAGCGGAAAAAATCAGGAAATACAGCGGATGGCGGGAATCGCCGACAGCGCGGAGAACGCCGGAGCCCATGTTGTAGAACATCAGACCGGCAACACCGCCAAAGTAAATTTTAAGATACGTTGCTGACTCGCGGATGACGTCGTTCGGCGTACTCATCATGCGGAGCATGTACGGTGTAATGAAGATGCCGAGAATAGTAAAGACAATAGAGAGAAAAAATGTCATCACCAGTGTCGTGCTGACGGTGCGGCTGACCTTTTCATCCGCCTTTGCGCCATAATACTGAGAGATAATGACACCGGCACCGGTGGAAAGTCCCATGAAAAAGCCGATCAGAGAATTGATGATCGGACCGACGGAGCCGACGGCGGCGAGTGCTTCCTTGCCGACAAAGTTGCCGACAACGATGCTGTCAACGGTGTTGTAAAGCTGCTGGAAGAGATTTCCGGCCATCAGCGGAAGCGAGAAGAGAAGAAGCTGTTTCCAGATAGAGCCCTGGGTCATATCGCGGGCTTTGCTCTTTTGTACTGTTTTCGTCATAGTAGTCCCCTTTTTTACGTTGATTTTACCTTCTTTTTTATTGTAGCACTTTGAAGTTGTGATGGAAATATCCATTTTTGACGCGATTTTCGGACTTTATTGATATAAACAGCCGAAAATAAAAGTGAAAAGAATTGTTTCTGAAAAAATTGTCTGGTATAATAAGGAGCAGATGCGTAAATGCAAAAACAACAGATGCTTCAAAGACCGGTGCAAAAACGGAAAGATCAGGGGGATTTTGCGGTGGTTTTTTGGAAACTGCGCGTCACAGAACAGGATAGAAAGAAGGTAACTGAAATATGGGAGATTATTTTGTATGCAGTAAAACAGATCCGGTAGTAGAGACAAAAGCAGGAAAGGTACGCGGTTTCCGACTGAACACGACGTATGCCTTTCATGGAATCCATTACGCCGAGGCGGATCGTTCCAGATGCCGCAGCCGGTGAAACCGTGGAAAGGAATCAAAAATGCACTGGCATACGGCTATGTATGCCGCTTTTAAAGCAGGATGAGCCGAACATGGAGGTGCTGGTACCGCATCGTTACTGGCCGCAGGACGAGCATTGCCAGAACCTGAATGTCTGGACACAGAGTCTTGATCCGGGTGCGAAAAAGCCGGTCATGGTATGGCTCCACGGCGGCGGCTTCAGTGCCGGCTCTGCGATTGAGCATGTGGCATATGAGGGGGATCACTTAAGCGAGTTCGGTGATGTCGTTGTTGTTTCCGTGAACCATCGGCTGAATATCCTCGGTTATCTCGATCTCTCGCCGTTTGGCGAAAATACAAAAATTCTGCGAATGCAGGAAACGCAGATATGGTAGCTGCATTGCAGTGGGTACATGACAATATCGCGGCATTCGGCGGAGACCCGGAGAATGTTACGATTTTCGGTCAGTCCGGCGGCGGTATGAAGGTAGCAACGCTGATGAATACGCCGGCAGCAGACGGCCTGTTCCAGAAGGGTATCATCGAGAGCGGTGTTTATGAGGCAAAGGTTTATCAGAAAGAGGACGGAGACGGCACCGCGATTGTGAAGGCTCTGTTAAAAGAACTGAATCTGGACGAGTCCGAGGTGGAGAAGCTTGAGACGATCCCGTATTATGAGCTGTCAAATGCGTACAATAAAGTTGAGGCAGAGGTTGCTGCGAAAGGCTGCTATATCGGACAGGGACCGATGGAGAACGGCTGGTTCCGCGGAAATCCGATCAAATGCGGATTTACGGATCACGCCAAAACGATTCCGGTGCTGGCAGGAACCAACATCGGTGAGTTTGATTTTGGACCGGTTGTGCCGGGAAAACATGAGATGAACCGTGAGGAACAGATTGCGTTCCTGACGAGAAAATATGGCGATGCAACGCCGGAGCTGATTTCTCTTTTTGAAAAAGCATATCCGGACAAAACAATTGCCGATCTGTGGTCTGTGGATACGTTCTTCCGTCCGGACACGATCGAATTCATTCGTCAGAAATCGGAGTTTACAGAAGCGCCGACTATTCCTACCAGTTACCTATGAATTCCCGATCGATGGCGGAAAAGCCGCATGGCATTGTGCCGAGATTCCGTTCGTATTCCATAACATCGACCGCATCGCCGTATGCAATGTCCCGGGCGAAACAGACCGTCTGCAGGAGCGTATGGCCACCGCCTGGATCAACTTTGCCCGCTACGGAAGCCCGGAAACCCCATCCCTCCCGAACTGGCCGGCATGCACCCCAGGGGATGAAGCAACCATGATTTTCGACAGAACCTGTGAAATCCGCCGCAACTTCGATCACGAGCTGGTGAAAAAATTGGTGGAAACCGAGTATAACCCGATGACACCGGTTGTGGAAGACGAGGAAGAGGACGCGTTCTTTATTCATTAATTAATTGACTCATAGCAATCCCAGAAAAAACAGCCAGAATGTTTTGCCTCAGTTAAAAACATTCTGGCATTTTTCAACTTATGCTAAATTGAACTTAAGGCAAGAATATCGTATGATAGAGGTAGAAAGAGAAAGGCGCAGGTGGAATATGGGAGTTTATCTGAATCCGGGAAATGAAAAATTTGCAAAAGCGGTTCAGTCCGAAATTTATGTGGATAAAACAGGGCTGATCGAGTATACCAATCAGGTGATTAATACTGTGCAGAGATATGTCTGTGTCAGCCGTCCGCGGCGCTTTGGAAAATCTATGACGGCGGATATGCTGACGGCTTATTATGGGAAGGAATGCGATTCCAGAGAACTTTTTTCTGGATTGAAAATTTCTCAAAATGCTGTATTTGGACAGCACTTAAATCAATATCCTACGATTTTTTTGAATATGCAGGAATTTCTGAGCCGGAGCAAGGAAATTGGCCAGGTGATTGACCGTGTTCGAAGAATGCTGCTGCGGGAACTGAAAAACAGTTATCCGGACGTGGACTACTTTGACGATACGGATCTGGTAGAATCGCTGCAGGATATTTATGCGGCAACAAAACAGTCGTTTGTCATTATCATTGATGAATGGGACTGTGTTTTCCGGGAATATCAGCAGGATAAAAAAGCACAGGAAGAGTATCTTGATTTCCTGCGGGATTTTCTGAAAGATAAGGTTTACGTAGCACTTGCCTATCTGACGGGTATTCTGCCGATCAAAAAATATGGAACCCATTCTGCACTGAATATGTTTGATGAATTTACAATGCTTGATCCAGGGCCGCTCGCAGAATATGTAGGATTTACGGAGCAGGAAGTAGAAGAACTCTGCGGCCGGTATCAGATGGATCTGGCAGAAATTAAAAACTGGTATGACGGCTATTCGTTCCCGGGAGAAAGTTCGGTTTACAGCCCGCGTTCGGTTGTCAATGCCATGCGATTCCGGAAAATCGGCAATTACTGGAATCAGACAGAAACATTTGAAGCACTACAGTGGTATATTGATCTGAATTTTGACGGCCTGCGGGATGACGTACTGCAGATGATGGCAGGGAAAAAGATTCCGGTGAACACGGGCAGTTTTACGAATGATATGACAACTTTCCGGACAGAGGATGATGTGCTGACACTGCTGATTCATCTTGGATATCTTGGTTATGAGGAACAGAATAAATATGTTTTTATTCCGAATGCCGAGGTACAGTCAGAATATGCCAGTGCGGTAACCGTTTCCCAATGGGGAGATATTTCAAAGGCACTGAAAAATTCCGCAGATCTTCTGCAGGCTGTGTGGGAAAAACAGGAAACACAGGTAGCAGAGGGAATTCGGCTGGCACATTTTGAAACGTCACAGCTTCAGTACAATGATGAAAATGCGTTGAGCTATACGATTTCACTGGCGCTGTATGCAGCACGGAATTTTTACACGGTTTACCGTGAACTGCCTGGGGGAAAAGGGTTTGCGGATCTTGTTTTCGTACCAAGAAAAAGATACCAGGACAAACCGGCGCTGGTTGTAGAACTGAAATGGGACAAAACAGCAGAGGGTGCGCTTGCGCAGATTAAGGACAAAGAATATTGCAGAAGTCTGGAAGAATATCAGGGAAACTTGCTTCTGGTAGGAATTAATTATAATAAAAAGACAAAAGAACATGTTTGCAGAATTGAGGAATATCAGAAGTAAAAGGGAGAGGACGAAGGCCTGATTCGGGACAGGATGAGTGGTGTCCTGAAATCATGTAATAGAAAAACCAGAGTCGGATGAGAATGTTTTCACCGGCTCTGGTTTTGCGTTTCCGGTAACGGTTTTGAGCGGTAAATGCTATGCAATTCTGCCGCGGGAATGGTATAATAAAACCAGTATGCGCCGCTTTAGGCAGGCTGCTTAGAAAGAGGATCGATGCATGTACACATATCTGATTGTAGATGATGAATGATAGAGCGAAAGGGCATTCGGATGCTGCTTTCGCGGATGAATATCCGGGAGAATATTCTGGAGGCCTCAATGGAGAGGAAGCGCTGGAGGTGTTTGAAAAAGAGAAAATTGACGTACTGCTGACCGACATCAATATGCCGTTCATGGATGGAATTGAGCTTCTTTCCCGGATTCATGAGGCGTATCCGGGGACGGAAACGGTGATTTTCAGCGGGTATGATGAGTTTTCCTACGCAAAAAAGGCAATTTCCTACGGTGTTTCCGCCTATATTTTAAAACCGGTCAACCCGGAAGAATTTGAAAAGGTGGTTGGTGAAATCACGGAAAAGCTTGCAAAGAGTGAGCGTGAGGAAAAACGGAAGGACGAAAGTATGGAGTTTCTGCGGGAGCATCTGCTGTATCTGATGGTCAATGGTCAGAGCCGCAGCGCAATGCAGGAGAAAACACAGACGCTTCTCGATATGAGCTTTGTCCGGGATTTTTGCCGTATGGTACTGCTGGAGTGTGCCAACAACTATTTTGAACAGGTAAACAGCGAACAGATTGAAAAGATGCAGAGCGATTTGCAGATGCCGTTTCACTATCTGAACCTGAACCCACAGCAGTCCATCCTGTTTTTTAGCGAGGAGCCGGATGGCGGCTGGGAAGCGTTCGGACGGAAGCTGTACCATTATATTCGTGAAATGTGGGACCAGGAATGCTTTCTGGCCGTGTCGGGCGAGATCACGCCGGACGGTGAGCTTTACGATGCATTTGCACAGACGGAGCAGCTCATGGAGCGGCGCTTTTATCACACGGGAAACCATGTTTTTCTTCCTTTTCAGGAGGAGCAGTCCGAGGTGCTGGTGCAGATTGATGCTGAAATCCTGATCCGCCAGATCCAGCAGGACATTCGCATGAAGGATCTGGAGAGCCTGCGTGAACACTTTGACCAGTTCTGCGAAAAGTATGAGCACCAGACGATTTTTTCTCAGATTTACATCAAATTTATGTTTTCCAACTTATTGAAAGAGATTTACGACAATCTCGAGAGAAAAGATGAGCGGGAGCTGGACCGTGAGATTGACGCCCTGTATCACAGCAGCAACATGGCCGGTGTGATTCAAGCGGTCCGTATGGGTATTGACCGGCTCGAAACGGTCTTCCGCGCAGACGGTGGTGTTGCGAAACGCAGAGAAGTCGAGCAGATTAAACAGTATATCTGTGAGAACTATTCTGACAGTGGCATGGGTGTTGACCAGCTTGCGCGCGAGGTTGGCATGACACCGAATTATCTGAGCAGCATTTTCAAGAAAAGTACAGGAGAAAACCTGAGCCGCTACTTAAAAGGTTTCCGTATGGAGCGCGCACGGGAAATGCTCGAAAATACAAACGAAAAAATCGGCGTAATCTGTGAAAAATGCGGTTTTGTGAATGTGTCCTATTTCTGTCAGAGCTTCCGCGAATATTTTGGAATCAGCCGCAGAAATACCGGGATCAGGGGGAGTAAGATGACATCATTTGCCGGCAGAATAAAAAAAGCATTTTCAGATATGAAGGTACACCGGAAACTTATCGTGGCTTACGTTCTCACAGGACTTTTCCCAATGTGCCTGATGTTCACAATGTTTTACACCCAGATGCGCCGTGTACTTGTCGAGCGTGAGATCAAAAATCTGCAGACCACCTTTGATCAGGCAGTGGACGATGTGAATACGGAGCTTGCGCTGCACCAGAGTATGTCGGACTATCTGGCATTCGACCAGACGATTGTTCAGATTGTAAAGGCAGAAGACAAAAACAGCTTCGAAGCATACGAGCGCATGGTGAAAGAGTTTGATCCGATGATGGATTCCTTAAGTTATTTTTACCCGGAAATCCGACAGTCTACAGTCTATGTGCGTGATTCCGTTATTCCGCACGGCACGTATCTGCGCCCGGCGCAGGAGATTGAAAATGATGAATGGACAGCGCCGGCGGACAATGATGTTCACTGGTATGCCGATATGAATCAGGGAACGGTGACTCTGGTGCGCTCGATGCCGCTGATTGATGACGGAAAAGGCGGTTTTTATACATTTCCATGGACTACAGTAAGATTTTTGGCTCCATGAGCTTGCAGTCAATGAGGATTACGGTGTTTTCGTCTACAATGAGGACAAAGAAGTGCTGTATGAAAATCAGAAGATGACCAGGAATGCGAAATACCAGATGGAATTTTCAGACTTTCAGAAGATACAAAAAAAGAGAAGCAGAATACAGCGAACTACATTCTCCTGGAAAAGGAGATTGAGCAGAATGGATGGCATGCCGCGTGCTATCTGCCGAAAAAAGGCATCATCAGTCCGATGCAGCCGATTCTTCTGATAGTTCTTCTGATGTGGGCGGCTGCGTCCTTTTCTCTGCGGTCGTGATTATGAGATTCTCCGGAAATATGGCGCACCGCCTTGAAAAGCTGAAAAAGACGATGGCCGAGGTAGAAGAAGGAAACCTGGAAGTGGAAATGGTTTCTACGGAAAGAGATGAAATCGGTGATCTGACGCGTGGCTTTAATCAGATGCTGTCGCGTATCCGTCAGCTGATTCGGGAAGTCTATGAGAGCCGCATCCGCCAGAAGCAGTATGAAATGACGGCGCTCCGTGCGCAGATTAACCCGCATTTTCTGTATAATTCGTTGTCGCTGATCAACTGGAAAGCATTGGAAATCGGTTCGGATGATATCAGCAAGGCTACGCTGGCGCTTTCGCGGTACTACCGGACTTCTCTGAACAAAGGCAAAAATACGATGTCCATCCGCGAGGAGATCGACAATGTGCGTTCGTATCTGCAGATTCAGGAAATGTTTCACGACTACAGTTTTACGGTCAAAATGGATGTGGCGGAGGATATTCTGGATTACCGTACACTGAACCTGATTCTGCAGCCGCTTGCCGAAAATGCGATTGCACATGGAATTGACCGGCGGCGCGGCAGTGAGCCAGGCGTGATCACAATCAGCGGACGGCGCGACGGAGACTGTGTGGTGCTTTCCGTGGCGGATAATGGCGTTGGCATGGAACAGGAAAAAGCACAGACCATTCTGACGGAGAAGAGCAGCGGCTACGGTGTGCGGAATGTCAATTCCAGGATTCAGCTCGAATACGGAGAAGCGTATGGTCTTTCGATTGAGAGTGAGCCGGGAAAGGGAACGAAAGTGACGGTACGGATTCCGGGTGTGGAAAGGGAGGTACAGGCATGATGCAAAAAAAAATTGCGGCAGGCCTCGCTGTATTGCTGGCAGCGGGAACGATTCTGGGTGGCTGCGGAGAAAGTGGCGCAGCAGGGAATGATTCTGTTTCCGATGCTGCCGGAAATGAGGCTGCGGCTCTTACGGAAGCGAAAACAACGCCGTACGGACGTTACCCGGAAACCATCACGTACACGCTGGCAAAAATGACGGGTGTGAATAATTCCAATCTCCCGGAGGAGAAACCTATGAGGACAATGCCTATACACGCCTGATCCGCGAAATCATTAATGTACAGAACGAGGATGTTTATGAAAACTACGGTGATACCTATAACGTTGGCATTTCTACCATGATTGCAACAGGAAACATTGCCGATATCATGGTTGTGGATCAGAAAACGATGAATGCCATGCAGAAAAACGATCAGCTTGCCGATCTTACAGAGGTTTATGCAAATTGTGCCAGCGACCGTATCAAGGATATTTATGCAAGCTACGGTGAGGAGATTCTGCAGGGCTGTACCTTTGACGGAAAGCTGATGGCATTCCCGGAAACCAACATTTCGGACGGTCCGAATCTTCTCTGGGTGCGGAAGGACTGGATGGAAAACTGGGACTTTCCGTACCGGAAACGATCGATGATGTGAAACATATTGCGTTGACGTTTGCAGAGGAGAATCCGGCAAACCAGGAGATGGGTAACATCGGCCTTGCAGTCAGCACAACTCTGTACGGCGGCACGGGCATTTCTTCGGAATACGGCATGAATCTTATTTTTGCCTCATTTGGTGCATATCCGGGAAGATGGCTGACGGATGCGGAAGGAATGCCGGTTTATGGTTCCGTTCAGCAATGTAAAAGACGCACTTGGCATGCTGGCCGACTGGTACCAGGAGGGCGTCCTTGACCGGGACTTTTTGATCCGCACACAGGATGACATTGCCGATCTCATTGCCCAGGGACGCTGCGGCATTTTCTTCGCACCGTGGTGGGCACCGAACAACCCGCTCTGGCGCTGTCATGAGACGGATCCGGAGGCCGACTGGCAGCCGTTTCTGATCCGGACCGGGAAGGATGGAAGTGTGCGATACTGCAACGAAAAGCTGACCGGAAATTATGTGGTAGTGCGAAAAGGGTATGAATATCCGGAGCTTGTGCCGAAGATTCTGTCGGTGATGTTTGATTATATGCGCTATTCCTACGATGATCCAAGGGGAGAATTTCAGCAATATTATACGGGAAATATCGATCCGACGGCACGCCCCTTAGCAATCAATCTCGACTATAATCAGGCACTGACGATCTGTTACGAAAATCTGCAGGCGGCACTGAACGGGGAAAAATCGGAGGATGAGCTGGAGATTCTGGAAAGATCGTTCGAAAAGGTATGCCGCGCCTATCTGGAGAACCCGAAAACAGCGAGTGCGGAGGAGTGGAGCGCGTATTTATCCCGTATCACAGCCTGCTCGCTTTTAAGCGACGAAAAGATTCAAAGAGTGAATACGATTTATCCGACCCGGACGAAGACCACAGAAACATATCGTTACACCTTAAAAGAACTGGAATCGGAGACCTTTTTAAAAATTATCCGGGGCGAGTCTGAGCTTTCTTCTTTTGATGATTTTGTAAAAGAGTGGCAGGAGGAAGGCGGAGATGAAATCATTCAGGAGATGATTCAGGAAAGGAAAAGCCTGAGTTCACAGGAAAATCAGAAGACAGAAGAAAAAGCCGAGCAGAAGGCGGAATAAAAAACAGAAGAGGAGGCAGGACGCACCGGAAAAACGGTGCGCGGCCTCTTTTTTTGTTGCGGAAAAGAATTCTGCAGATTGCGGAAATGATTTTCCGGATACGCTCCGGTGTAGAAATGTAACGTAGAAATCCAACATAGATCATAGATTCTTGATATTTCAGAAAAATCCGCCAACTGCTATAATAAAATCAACAAGAACGAGAGATACCAAGCAGCAAATGCGATATGACAGCAGACGTTCCAGAAAGAAAAATCATATAAGGAGGATTTTCAATATGAAAAAGAAAGTAGTATCTATTATGATGACCGCAGCACTTGCAGTTGGCATGCTGGCAGGATGCGGAAACAGCGACAGCGGTTCTTCAAATGCCGCTTCCGGAAACGATTCCAAGAGCACATCCGAGGCAGGAAGCACAAGCGCATCTGCTTCCAACGCAGCAGAGGAAGAGGAAATTACCACAACCCTTACCGTATGGTCTCCATCAGAGGATCAGGCAAGCGACAGCGGTGAGTGGCTGCAGACCATGTGCAATCAGTTTGCAGAGGAGCATCCATCCTGGCACATCACCTTCGATTACGGCGTATGCGCAGAGAGCGATGCAAAAGATACCGTAACACAGGACGTGGAAGGTGCAGCAGATGTTTACATGTTTGCAAACGACAACCTGACATCCCTGATCGCTGCAAACGGAATTTCCAAACTCGGCGGACAGACAGCAGAGGATGTAAAAAAGAACAACTCTCAGGCAATTGTGGATTCTGTATCCGTTGACGGCGATATCTACGGTGTACCATTCACCACAAACACCTGGTTTATGTATTATGATAAATCCGCATTCACAGAGGATGAAGTGAAAAACCTGGATACCATGATCGCAAAAGACAAGATTTCCTTCCCGATTACAAACTCCTGGTACATTGCTTCCTTCTACGTAGCAAACGGCTGTACGCTGTTCGGTGAGGACGGAACAGACGAGGCAGCAGGCGTTGACTTCGAAGGCGATAAAGCAAAAGCAGTAACCGATTACCTGGTTGACCTGGTAAACAATCCGAACTTCGTATCTGATGCAGACGGATCCGGTCTTTCCGGTCTGCGTGACGGTTCTGTAAAAGCAATGTTCTCCGGTTCCTGGGATGCATCCGCAGTTAAAGAGGCACTCGGTGATAATTACGGTGTTGTACAGCTTCCGACCATCACCATCAACGGCGAGGAGAAACAGATGAAATCCTTCTCCGGCTCTAAAGCAATCGGTGTGAATCCGAACTGTGAATATCCGCAGGTTGCAGTTGCTCTTGCAAGATATCTCGGAAGCGCAGATGCTCAGAAAGCACACTATGAAATGAGAAACGTAGTTCCGTGTAACGAAGAGCTGCTTTCCCAGATCACAGACGATGCACTGGTAACTGCTCAGAACGATACCTTCAACAATACTTCTATCATCAGCCGTTCGTTAAGAATATGAGCAACTACTGGACTCCGGCAGAGAATTTTGGTAAATCTCTGGTCAACGGTGAAGTTACCCATGATAACGCTGCAGAAATGACAGAGAAACTGAACACAAGCATGAATACTTCTGCAGTCGAGTAAGTAAAACCGGCTCTGAAGCGTTCGAAAATCAACAGGATTGAAACCGCAGGCATTGTCAGACACCAGGATTGACAATGCCTGTCTTTCGGAAAGGATAGATTATGGCATCATTGAAAAAACGCGCCAAAGAGTTTGAGACTCCCTATCCGGTGACAAAAGCCATCACAAAGGGCGATGCGGTCACGAAACTTTCCATGCTTGTCATGGGACTGGGAAATCTGGCTCACAAACAGATCGTAAAGGGTATTTTATTTCTGGCAGTAGAAATTGCGTATCTCCTGTTTATGATCGAGGGCGGTATCAACAATCTCTATCATCTCATCACCCTGGGCGGCCGTGCGCAGGAAGAGGTGTGGAACGAGGCCAAGGGTATTTATGAATATACCGGCGGCGATATGACAATTCTGTTCCTGCTCTACGGAGTAGCAACGATTTTTATTACGGTTCTCTTCTTTATGATCTGGCGTGTCAATATGAAGAGTGCTTATGAGGTAGAGTGTCGCGCAAAGGAAGGGAAACATATCAACACCATCAAAGAGGATCTGGAAGCACTCGTTGACAAAAGACTGCACTGGACCTGCTGACACTTCCGATTCTCGGTATTGTGATTTTCACAATCCTTCCACTGGTCTTTATGATCTGTATGGCTTTCACCAGCTACAGTAAAGTCGGCGACCATCTGACGATTTTTCATTGGGTTGGACTGAAAATTCAGTACGGTTCTTGGCATGGGCAACTCGATCGGCAAGACATTCTGGTCTGTTCTTGGATGGACACTGATCTGGCTGTGCTCGCTACCTTCCTGAACTATATTTTTGGTATGATTCTTGCGATTGTCATCAACCGTAAAACGACCCGCATCAAGGGATTCTGGAGATTCTGCTTTATGCTCTCCGCTGCAATTCCGCAGTTCGTTTCTCTTCTTCTGATGCGTACGATGTTAAAGGACAACGGCTGATCAACAACCTCTTGGTTCAGGCCGGTCTGATCAGCAGTCCGCTTCCGTTCCTGACAAATGCGACCTGGGCGAGAGCAACGGTTGTTATCATCAACCTCTGGGTTGGTATTCCGTTTACCATGATGCAGGTTACCGGTATCTTACAGAACATTCCGGGTGAGCTTTACGAGGCAGCCCGTGTTGATGGCGCAGGTCCTGTGACAATTTTCTTTAAAATTACGCTGCCGTATATGCTGTTTGTCACGACTCCGTATCTGATTACAACGTTTACGGGTAATATCAACAACTTCAACGTTATCTATCTGCTGACTGCAGGAGCACCGGTTCCGGTCGGAGCAACCGCCGGAAAGACGGACCTTCTGGTTACCTGGCTGTACAAGCTGACGGTTGACTTACAGTACTTTAACGTTGGTGCGGTTGTCGGTATTCTTACCTTTGTCATTCTGGCGGTAGTTTCACTGATCACGTACCGGAATACTGGTTCTTACAAGAACGAGGAGGGATTCCAATAATGAATAACAAAGAGAAAAAAACACACTCCATGAAAGCGCGCGGAATGATTTCCGATGTGGTTGTACATGTGGTTCTGGCACTGCTTGCGATTGTATGGGTGATTCCGGTTCTGTGGATTGCACTCTTAAGCTTCAGCACACAGAAGATCTTATGTTACCAGCTTTTTCCCAAAGGATATACGCTTCATAATTATGTGCGTCTGTTTACAGATACGCAGGTTTTGGACTTTCCGCAGATGTTTAAGAATACGTTTATCATTGCTGTGTTCAGTTGTCTGATCTCTACGGTATTCGTGCTTTCGGTTTCTTACTGTATGTCGAGAATGCGTTTTAAATCCGTAAGACTTACATGAACATCGCATGATCTTAGGTCTGTTCCCGGCATTTATGTCGATGGTTGCTGTCTACTATATCTTAAAGGCAGTTGGTCTTTCGGAGGGATCAATGATCCGCGTGGCATTGATTCTGGTGTACTCGGGCGGTTCCGGAGCGGGATTCCTGCTTGCAAAGGGATTTTTTGATACGGTTCCGAAGGCACTGGATGAGGCGGCTTATCTGGATGGAGCAACGAGATTCCAGGTATTTACGAAGGTGACAATTCCACTGAGTAAGCCGATTATTGTGTACACGACTTTGAGTGCATTTCTGGGACCGTGGCTGGACTTTATTTTCGCAAAGGTTATCTGCAGAGCGAATGCGAAGTATTATACGGTTGCACTGGGTCTGTGGAAGATGCTGGAGAAGGAGTATATCGACAGCTGGTATACTTGCTTTGCGGCGGGAGCGGTTTGCATTTCGGTGCCGATTGCGATTTTGTTTGTTGTAATGCAGAGATATTATACAGATGGGCTTTCAGGAGCGTCAAAGGATGATGTGTGGAGCAGCCGATGAGGGGTCGGCTGCTCTATTTGTGTGTGGGGGACGGATCTGACTCCGGCGCCGATGCCAATGCGCCTGTCTGCGCGGCAGGTGCCACGACGCCGGAGCAGATCCTGGGGTTGGAGGACGGGAGGAGTGGTCTGGATCTGCCGGAGGCAGATCGGCGTGAGATTGTTGTGTGTGGAAGGGGAGAGTGTGTTGGAGGACGGGGAGAGGGGCTGGATTCGCCTGGAGGGCGAATCGGCGTGAGTTTGTTGACTGGTGCAAAGTTTGGAGATAGAATGAAAAAAATATTTTCGGAGTTTTTTGTGCTTGATTTTATGAGAACAGAAAAGTTTCGGGAAGATATTGTGTGAAATTTGGAGGTTTTTGGGTATGGATAGGATTCGACTGAATGCTTCGGAGTGGATGGATTTCCGGAGTGGAGAAAAGAAGTGTTTTTTGCTGACAAACGGACTGGGAGGTTATTGTTCGCTGACGGTGATGGGGAATGCGGCGAGGAATGATCAGGCGCTGTTGATGGGGGCACTGAAGGCGCCTACGGTGCGGGAGCATCTGATTTCGAATGTCTGGGAGACGTGGAGGTGGATGGAGAGGAAACGGAGCTGTTTTCACAGGAGTTTGTGAATCGGAACGCAGAATGTGGAGGGGTTTCGGTTTCTGGAAGGATTTGAGATGGGGAGTCTGCCGGTATGGTTTTACCGGGTGAAGGGGGTTGAGATTGAGAAGACGATTGGGATGGTTCAGGGGGAGAATACGGTTCTTGTCCGGTATCGGGTGAGAAGTGGGAAGAAGGGGAGTTTTTCGGTTCGGCCGGTGATGCGGTTTGCGGCGAAGGGGGAGCAGCTGCAGGAGGGGCAGGATTTTGCGGTGGACCGGAAGTGTATTGCGAGCAACGGTGTGATTCTTTCTTATGGAACGAATGGGGAGCTTCAGATGGAGAAGGAGAAGGTCTGGAGGGATTTGTTTTTGAGCAGGATGCACGGGATGGAAGAGATGGCATCGGAAGTGCTGTCGTGAATCACCGGATTCGGTTTGAGATGACGGGAGACGGCAGGGAGCAGGTCTTTTTTGTTGTGTATAGTCTCGCGGATGATGTGGATAAGTGGGATGAGGAAAGGATTGCGCTGTGGATAGAAGAGGAAGAAAAGCGGCAGGAGGCGATTGCGGAAAAGTCCGGGATTTCTGATCCGGTGGGAAAGCGGCTGGCGGTGAGTGCGAGTCAGTATATTACGGAACGGGCATCGACAGGCGGGAAGAGTATTATGGCTGGCTTTCCTTATTTTGCGGACTGGGGGCGGGATACGATGATTTCGCTTCCGGGATGCACGCTGGCAATTGGGGAGTATGAGGAGTGTAAGAGCATTCTTCGGACTTTTATGGCATATACAAAAGAAGGACTGATGCCGAACCTGTTTCCGGAGGGGGATGCGCTTCCGATGTATAATACGGTGGATGCGGCACTTTTGTTTCTGGATGTGGTGTATGAGTATTACCTTGAGACAGGAGATGTGGAGTTTGTACGTGAGGCGTTTCCGGTGATGGAGGATATTGTGTTCTGGTATCAGAAGGGAACGGATTTCCATATTAAAATGGACAGTGACGGGCTGATTATGGCCGGGGGCGGTCTGGAGCAGGTGACGTGGATGGATGTGCGGATTGACAAGGAGCTGCCGACACCGCGTCACGGGAAGCCGGTGGAGATTAATGCGTACTGGTATAATGGTCTGAGGATTCTGGAAGAGCTGGCGCCATTTGTCGGAAAGGATGGATCGGCGTATGGGAAGCTTGCGGAGCAGGTGAAGAAGAGTTTCCTCGAAAAGTTCTGGATGGAAGAGGAAGGATATCTGAAGGATGTGCTGAACGGCACGTATGAAGAGAAGCAGTTTCGATGCAATCAGGTCTTTGTGCTGGCGCTTCCGTTTCAGATGGTGAGTCAGAAGCAGGGGCAGCGGATCTTACAGGAGGTCAAAGAAAAGCTGTATACGACAGCAGGACTGCGGTCATTGGAGATGGAGGATCCGGCGTTTCATCCATGGATCGGCGGAAGCCAGCCGGAGCGTGACAGGGCATATCATCAGGGGACAGTCTGGGGATTTCCGCTTGGGGCGTATTCCGTGCGGTGCTGAACTATTTCCCGAAGGAGGGAAAACAGGAAGTGCGCCGCGGACTGGACCGTCTTGCGAGCTGGATGCAGGAAGGATGTCTGTTTCATCTGGCGGAGATTTATGATGGTGCGGCGCCGGTGATGTCGAAGGGCTGCTATGCGCAGGCGTGGAGTGTCGGAGAGATTCTGCGGGTTTACAAAGAAATGGAGGGAAAGAAGATGAATGCGGTGGTGAAAAGAACGCCGGCGGAGTGGAAAAGCTTTTTTGAATCGGAAGAATTTGTGGAAAACTTTACGTACGAAGGAGATGACCTCGGTGTCTCGGTGAGAAAGAGCAGGGAATGTGATGGAAACTGGCAGATGCCGAAAAAGGATGAGCAGTTTGTGACAGAATGGAAGCTCTGGGCGCCGACAGCAATGGAGGTTTCGCTGGAACTGTTTTCCTGCGGCAGCAGCCGTGAGCGCGGGGACCGAAAAATAGCCTCGATTGCGATGACGCGCGGCGAAAGGGTGTCTGGAGCTGTGCAGTGCAGGGAGCGCGGTATGGAACGTATTATACGTATCATATCCTGCACTCGGATGGTGTCTTTGATACGACAGATCCGTACGGCGTGGCTTCCGGTATTGATTCGGAGCGGAGCATGGTGGTGAATCTTGCAGAGACGGACCCGGCAGGCTGGGAGCAGGATGAAAGACCGGAAATCCGGCCGGAGGATCGTTGTGTGTATGAGCTTCATGTGAAAGATTTTTCGAGTGATCCGCATTCCGGTATTTCGGATAAACACCGTGGAAAGTTTCTGGCGTTTACGGAAGAAGGCACGACGCTGAACGGCGACGGGATTCATGCGACGGGGTTCGATTACCTGAAATCGCTTGGCATTTCTCATGTGCATCTGCTTCCTGTTTTCGATTTTGGCAGTGTGCCGGAAGATGATGCGGAAGCGTTCAACTGGGGATATGACCCGGTGCAGTACAATGTGCCGGAGGGATCCTATGCAACCGATCCGTTCCACGGGGAGTACGTATCCGGGAAATGAAGGAAATGGTTCAGGCGCTGCATAAGGCCGGCATCGGTGTGATTATGGATGTGGTATACAATCATACGTACAATCTCGATTCGCCGCTTCAGAAAACAGTTCCTTATTATTATTACCGTGAATGGGAGGATGGCACGATTTCCAATGGCTCCGACTGTGGAAACGAGACGGCAAGTGAAAGGGAGATGTTCCGCCGCTTTATGGTTCACTCGGTTTGTTACTGGGCGAAGGAATATCATATCGACGGTTTCCGCTTCGATCTGATGGCACTGCATGACACGGAGACCATGAATGCGATCCGCACAGCTCTGAACCGGATGCCGCGCGGCGAGGAGATTCTGGTTTACGGTGAACCGTGGAAAGCAGCGGCAAGCGCAATGCAGGAGGGATATTTCCCTTCGGATAAACAGAATATCGGAAAGCTGATGGATGGCATTTCCATGTTCTGTGACGATACGAGAGATTCCATCAAGGGAAGTGTTTTCATTGCCGCAGAGGGAGGCTATGTCAATGGAAAAGAGCGTCTTTCAGCAGGAATACTTTCCGCGACAGACGGCTGGCTGGACGGAAAAGGAGCCTATGAGCCGCGCAATGCGAGCCAGCTGATTCCGTATGTGTCGGCACATGATAATTATACACTGTGGGATAAATTAAAACTGTCCGATCCGAAGCGGAAGGAGGATGCGGAGCCGGATTTTGGAAGATGGATGAGCGGACGCTTTCGATGAACCGTCTGGCGGCGGGCATTGTGATGACCTGCAAGGGAATGCCGTTTTTCCAGGCGGGTGAGGAATTTGCGCGCACGAAGCATGGCGAAGGAAACAGCTTCAAATCGTCGTGGCAGCTCAACAAAATTGACTGGACACGCGCCTTAGAGCAGGAAGAGCTGGTGGACTATTACCGTGGTCTTCTCGCTCTGCGCCGAAAATTTCAGGCATACGGAACGTGCGAGCCGGACTGTAAAAAGACATTTTTCCGTGAAAACCAGATCGCAGGTTACGAACTGGAAGACCCGGATGGCTGCGCAGTCTGCGTCTTCTACAATCCATGGGAAAAAGAAGCTTTGCAGAAACTTCCGGAAGGAAACTGGAAACTGCTCTGCGATGGAAAACGCTGCGCAGAGGATGGAGCAGAGATGAAAGAAAGCATGATGCTTCCGGCAAAATCGATGGTTCTGCTGGCGCGGGAGTAAAATTGTAAATTTTGTCCCTTTTTGTCGGAATGCTGTCTGCGGAAACGGGCATCGATCATTCTGCCAGGCGGCGAGCGGGAATCAATTGTTTTTCGTTTAACAGAAAATGCACTGTGGAATTGTCCGACGACGTTCCACAGTGCATTTTTATGTTTATGTGAGCAATGAGTCAGGATCTGTGCTTACACGAGATCCTGGCGATATCTAAGAGTTCGGATCATTATTCGTCCACAACTTCCAGTACATCCATCGGGCAGGCTTTCGCGCAGATACCGCAGGCGATACATTTGGAAGCCGGATTTCCCTCGGTTTTTACGATCAGGCCAAATGGACAGGCCTTCGCACAGGCTCCGCATCCCGTACATTTTTTCTTGTTGATCATGTAAACGCCCTTCGGGTTCTGGGTGATGGCGCCTTCCGGACAGGCCTCGGCACATTTACCGCACTGCGGACAGGCGATCGGGCGAACAGCCTTTTTCTCTACGATCTGCAGACATGCCTTGTCCGGATCAAATACCTTATAAAATGCCTCAGAACATGCTCCCACACAGGCAAGACAAGCCATACAGGTGCTGCCTTTTTTTACTTCAGTTTTTTCATTTGTTTTATCCTCCGCTTAAAGATGTTGTTTTCCTATTTTACCATTTTTGAACTTTTTTCTCAATGATATTTCCGGAATTTGCCATCTTTTTCCTGCTTGCGGTTTTGCTTCCGTTTCGCATGGCTTTGCACAGATACAAAAAATCTTAAGAAAGCAGACGGAAAAAGCAGTTTTTCTTCGGAAAATATACAAAAAGAAAAATCGGAAATTGTTATGATGAAAAGGAAGAATGTACTCTCAATCAGCTCACAAAATCAGGCACAGAAAGATTTTGGGAGTACACCATAAGATCGGGAGGGGGATTTTTCATGATTCGTGAAGACAATACACTGGAATGGCAAGAGACAGCAGAACAAAAAAGAATGACACAAAGAAGGATAATACAAAGAAGAGAAAGAGCACGGAGACGAAAAAGAAAGGTATGGCGGATCCGCGGGCTGCTATTGCTGTTCGGCTGTCTTCTGTTTTTGGGCGGTGTGCGGCGCTTCCGGCAGAATCCGATCCAACGGTATGCGAAAGCAAACAGCATTTCAATGGATCAGTACCCGGAGGAGCTGTTGTCGCTTTACGAGAGAAACAATGAGACGGAGACGTTCGTCGAAGAATATCCGTTGAAAAAAGAGGAGGAGCCGGAGATTGACCTGAGCGACCTGTCATCCGCATCGGAGGTTCCGCTTCTCTTGCAGTGGGATCAGAGATGGGGCTATCACCGATATGCCGGTGAAGTGATGGGATTAAGCGGCTGCGGACCGACAGCACTTTCCATGGTTGCCATTTTCATGACCGGCGATATCACAAAAAATCCGCGCTGGGTCGCCGATTTTGCCTCACAGAACGGCTATGCCGTGGACGGCAGCGGAACCGCCTGGTCTCTGATGCTGGAAGGAGCCCGGCAGATCGGCCTTTCCAGCAAAGAAATCCCTGTGGAACGGGAACGGGTGGAAAACAACCTGCAGGCCGGAAACCCCCATCATTGCCCTGATGACCCCGGGGGAGTTTACCAGCAACGGTCATTTTATCGTTCTTACCGGATTGCAGAATGGCAGACTGAAAATCAACGACCCAAACAGCAGAAAAAATTCCGAAAAAACCTGGGATATCGATCAGGTGCTGGAACAGACAAAAGCGGTATGGTATATTACAAATAATAAAATAGAAGACATACCCATCAAAGCCTCCGAATACACTGTAAAAACAGCGTCTTCGGAGGCTTTTTGTGAGGGACTATATCGAAGAGCGTGCTGTGGAGACAGCAATTTACATGATTGAGACGAAAGCGACCGTACGGCAGACGGCGAAAAAATTCGGAGTGAGCAAAAGTACCGTGCATAAGGATCTGACATCACGTCTGGTACAAGTGAATCCGGGTCTGGCGGCAGAGGCAAGGAAAATTCTGGATGTGAACAAGTCTGAACGCCACATTCGCGGCGGCATGGCAACGAGAGAAAAATATCTGCATCAGAAGCAGAAGTGAACGAAAGTGAAACAAAGAAGCTCTTTCCTAATTGCCTCAAATAGGGTATGATAGAGAAAGAAAATTACGAAAACAGAGGGAATTTTATGAACGATTATATCCTGGAAGTCTGCGTGGACTCGGCGGAGTCGGCGCTTGCGGCGGCAAAAGGCGGGGCAAGCCGGCTGGAGCTGTGTCAAAATCTGGTGATCGGCGGAACAACGCCGAGTCCGAAGCTGTTTGAGGTGATCCGCAGACAGACAACCATTCCGATTCATGCATTGATCCGCCCGCGGTTCGGGGATTTCTGCTACACCCCATATGAATTAGAAGAAATCGCGAGGAAGTCGCGATGTACCGCGAACTTGGTGCAGAGGGCGTTGTGGTCGGTGTACTGAAAGAGGATGGAACGATGAATATGGCGGCAATGGAACAGCTGATGGAGGCAGCCGACGGCATGTCCGTGACGCTGCACCGCGCGTTGATGTCTGCCGCGATCCCAAAGAAGCGCTTGAGCAGGCGGTATCGCTCGGTATGAACACCATTCTCACCTCAGGTCAGCAGAACAGTGCGGTAAAAGGAGCAGAAGCTTCTCGCCCGAACTGCAGCAGACCGGGATCCTCACCGAGCTCAAGCAGAGCGCCGAGCAGAAGGCCAAGACCGACATCGGCCAGCCCTACATCGACTTCGAGCAGCCCGACGCCGACGGCAAGAGCATCTCGCTGAAGTCCGTCGTCGAGAACCCCGCGAACAAGTACGTCCTGCTCGACTTCTGGGCCTCGTGGTGCGGCCCCTGCATGGGTGAGGTGCCCCACCTGAAGAAGACCTATGACGAGTTCCACAAAAAGGGATTCGAGATCTTCGGCGTCTCGCTCGACCGCGACCGCGACAAGTGGCTCGACGCGTCAAGCAGAACAACATGAACTGGATTCACGTCAGCTCGCTCGACGCCTTCGGCAACGCGGCCGCCGAGGCCTATGCCGTACAGGCCATCCCGACGAACCTGTTGATCGACGCCGAGGGCAAGATCGTCGCCAGAACCTCCGCGGCGAGGAGCTCTACGAGAAGATCGCCGAGCTGCTGAAATAGTCCCCGCACAGACAACGCATCGACGCCCCTTCGGTTCCGGTTCGCCGTCCGGAGGGGCGTTTTCCGATTCCCCGTCCACACGATGACCGACCAGGAGACATACCGCATCATGGGGCATCGACCCCGGCACGAACTACATGGGTTACGGCGTGCTGGAGGTCGCAGGACGCCGCGTGCGCTCGGTCGTGCTGGGCGACATCGACCTGCACAAGCTCGCGGACCCCTATGCCAAGCTGCGCTACATCTTCGAGCGGGTCGGGGCCCTGATCG
>ENA-OQCS01000447-OQCS01000447.1-human-gut-metagenome-genome-assembly--contig:-NODE-447-length-22956-cov-3.438390_pt1 | contig 22956 bp, 29 predicted proteins | sample MGYA00242757_ERZ504575 | MGnify/ENA primary metagenome ERZ504575 (study PRJEB26092, sample SAMD00036297) | human gut metagenome | host: Homo sapiens | study: EMG produced TPA metagenomics assembly of... | reverse complement strand
GTGGCAGCTTGCAGCGGCAGCTATCACAGGATTTATTGCAAAGGAAATGTAGTAGGTACTCTGGCAGTTGTCTATGGTGTTACAAATCTGATCGATACAGAAGAATTGGCCCTGGTCGGAAGTGGAAACGAAGTAGCGACGATCATGGGACTTACAAAAGTGGCAGCCCTTGCTTATCTGATGTTCAAACTTATATACGCCGCCCTGCTTTGCTGCTCTGGGGGCAATGAACTCGGAGATGAAGAGCGGGAAATGGCTGTTTGGCGGTATTTGTCTTCAGCTTGCAACCGGTTATACAGTAGCGTTCCTTGTATATCAGATCGGTACGCTGGTAACGACCGGTTCTCTGGGAACCGCATTTATTCCAGGTTTGATCGCAGTTCTCGTGTTTGCGGCAATCATTATATGGAGGATTCGCCGGTCAGACAGAGAGTTTGTGGGAGAATACAGTTTGCATGTAGCCAAATAAGTGGCATAATGATAGCGGTGGGCAAGGAGATTTGTCCGCCGCTTGACATTGAAAAAGGAAAGGATGACATTTATGACGAATATTATTGTGATCATTATTCTGGCGGTTGTTATCGGCAGCGCGGTTTCGTATCTGATCAAAGCGAAAAGAAACGGTGTGAAATGTGTCGGATGCCGGCGGGAGGAGCTGCTCTGCTGCTAAGATGAAAAAGAAGAAGCTGGACGGTCCGGTGATTGGAAAAAAGACAATAGAAATTACCGGAATGCATTGTGAACATTGTGTACAAAGTGTGACAGATAGCTTGAATCGGATTGATGGAGTCTCCGCCAGAGTAGATCTTAATAAAAGTTGTGCTGAGATATCCCTTGATCGTGAAATAGGGGAAGATATCCTGATCTGCGCAGTAGAAAAAGCAGGGTTTTTAGTTGAGTCTATTCAAAGCTAGACCGTGGTATTTCATATGGGAGAAAGCGGGTATGAACGGTGAAAAAGAAAGTATTATTATAAAACTGAAAGAAAATGGCTGCAGAATTACAAAGCAGCGTAAAATGATTTTAGATATATCCTGGAAGACAGGTGTTCCAGCTGCAAGGAAATTTATGCCCGGGTGGTGAAACTTGACCAGAGCATTGGGATGGCAACCGTTACCGTCTGGTAAAGGAATTGGAGAATATCGGGGTGCTTAGCAGAGAAATCGTATATAAGTAGCCTGCAAATGACAAAATTTATCAATAAGGACTGTTAGAATTGACTATCTTAAATGAAAGTTGTTACTATGAAAAAATAAACAGAGTCTTATAGAAAAGGAAGTGATGTGGTTGTGAAACAACATAGGTTTTGGGCGTGGGCGTCCGTCTTTTGCTTTTTGATGGTATTCTATACAGGCTATAAACACAAATAATCAGGAGGTACATAGGATGTTTAGTGATTCTACTTTGAAAAAAATCGGATGTTTTGTAGGAGGAGTCGTATTTGGGACTGCGGGTGTAAAGCTCCTTTCCAGTAAGGACGCAAAAAAAGTATATACAAACTGCACTGCGGCTGTACTGCGGGCAAAAGACTGTGTTATGAAGACTGCTACAACAGTGCAGGAGAACGCAGAGGATATCCTTGCAGAAGCACAACAGATCAATGAAAAGCGTGCACAGGAAGAGGCAATGCAGGTGCAGGAAGATGATGTTCAGGAGGATGGTGCGTCTGAACAGGAAGAAAACGAATAGGTAAAAGATGAGATTTCTTATCAAGCATGAAGTACAGGGCCGTCTCCGTATCCACGTTATCCGAAACCGAATGACATGTACGGAGGCGGATGTTCTTTGCTGGGCTCTTGAAAAACAGAAAAGTGTTATAAAGGTCAAAGTATATGAGCGCACCGCAGATGCTGTGATCTATTATACAGGGGACAGAGAAGAACTGATCCATAAATTAAAAAAGTTTCATTTTGAGAAAGCAGATGTTCCGGATAATGTATTATCAAGTTCAGGGCGTGCTTTAAATTCCGCATACAGGGAAAAGCTGATAGCAAAAACATTGCTCCATTATGGAGGGAAATTGCTCTTGCCAAATTCGGTGAGAAAAATATGGCTTACTTTTAAAGTGGTCCAATATATCGGAAAAGGGATTCGATGTCTGGCCAGACGGAAGATAGAGGTGCCGGTATTAGATGCTACAGCGATTGGCGTGTCCGTGCTGCGAGGAGACTTTAATACTGCCGGTTCTGTCATGTTTCTGCTGGGAATTGGAGAATTGCTGGAGGAATGGACACATAAAAAGTCTGTAGGAGATCTGGCACGCAGCATGTCTTTAAACATAAAGAAAGTATGGCTGAAAAGAGAGGAGCAGGAAATTCTTGTTCCGGCATCCGATATTTTGCCGGGTGACAGAGTGATCGTACACATGGGCAATGTAATCCCATTTGATGGAGAGGTGTCTTGCGGAGAAGGAATGGTGAACCAGGCATCTTTGACCGGAGAATCTCTTCCGGTACGAAGAACTGAGGGTCAGTCCGTATATGCAGGAACCGTTTTGGAGGAAGGAGAGTTGGAAATCATAGTCAGGGCCGTATCAGGTGCTACCCGGTTTGAAAAGATTGTGACTATGATTGAAGACTCAGAAAAGTTGAAATCCAATCTGGAAAGCAAGGCAGAGCATCTGGCGGACCGTCTGGTACCATATACGCTTCTGGGGACAGGGCTTGTCTGGGCTGTCACACGCAATATGACAAAAGCTCTTTCTGTTCTTATGGTGGATTTTTCCTGCGCATTGAAGCTGGCTATGCCGATTTCTGTCCTTTCTGCAATACGGGAAGCCGGACAGAATGGAATTACCGTAAAGGGTGGGAAGTATCTGGAGGCTGTGGCAGAGGCAGATACCATCGTATTTGATAAGACCGGTACGCTGACAAAGGCGAAACCAACTGTAAAAGAAGTCATTGTGTTTGGCGATTATCCTGAACCGGAAGCTCTGCGGATTGCTGCCTGTCTGGAAGAACACTTTCCACATTCCATGGCAAAAGCTGTCGTGGATGCTGCAAAGAGAAGAAGTCTGTATCATGAAGAAATGCATTCAAAAGTGGAGTATATTGTAGCCCATGGTATTTCCTCCTATATAGAAGGAAAGAAGACCATAATAGGGAGCAGTCATTTTGTGTTTGAGGATGAAAAGTGCCGGATACGTCCGGAATATCAGGAACGATTTGATACGCTTCCTGAAGAATACTCTCATTTGTTCCTTGCCATTGACGGAGAATTAGTTGCTGTAATCTGTATTGAAGATCCTCTCAGGGAAGAAGCCGGGGAGATGGTAAGATTTTTGAAAGAAGAAGGTGTTTCCAAGATCGTCATGATGACGGGAGACAGTGAACGTACTGCAGCATCTATTGCGAAACGAGTGGGAGTGGATGAATATTATTCCGAAGTACTTCCGGAAGATAAGGCAGGATTCATTGAAAGAGAGAAAGCGGCAGGAAGAAAAGTAGTGATGATCGGTGACGGAATCAATGATTCGCCAGCGCTTTCAGCAGCAGATGCGGGAATTGCAATCAGTGATGGAGCAGAACTTGCGCGAGAGATCGCAGACATTACGATTGCTGCTGAGGATCTGCGGGAAATCGTAGTACTGAAACGTTTGTCTAATGCGATGATGCACCGTATTCAGGGGAATTACAGGGGGATTGTCGGTATTAATGCAATGCTGATTGCACTAGGAGTGGCAGGAATTATTCAACCAACGACCTCTGCGTTACTACATAATACTTCTACTTTAGCTATCAGTTTGAAGAGTATGGGAAATTTATTGCCGACTAATTAATATAAAATATTCATATTGTTATAAGTTTTAATGTCTGAATAGTTTGATTTGTAGACTATTCAGACATTTTTAGTAGAGCTCAATAATTGTTGTCCAATTTGTATTCCAGCATTGATATACAATTCTTGTATTTGTTGGTATTTATTATCGATAGCTTCCGGTTCAGATTCCCATACTATTTCATAGATTGCCATAGCTTTTTTGAGATGGGAGGTAGCCTGTTCTATATCAGCCTGTACCAGATAGGCAGTTCCCATAGCTTCCTGAATAATGGCATAGTCCAGACACTGATCGGAATTGTATTCTTTTACCAGCCGGGCACATTTGCGTAAGGAGGATAATCCACGAGACGCTTCACCGGTATCTGTAAGGAGAGCTGCATAGTTGCAGATTTGAACAATACTGTCATTCATATAGAGAAGCTGGTATTGTTCTAATAAGCTGATTCCCTGCTCCATAGCCTGTTTTGCCAGTTCGGTATTTCCCTGCTGGTGATATAGTCCACCCAGATTTCCATATAGATTTGCGACGAGGTGGGCGTTTTCAGGTGTAACAGGAGAAAGCAAAGACATCGCTTCTTTTTCCAGCTTTACGGCTTTTCCAATATTTCTTTCAAGGGTAGCTTTATAGTCCAGTAATAATGCCCGTCAGACACGGTTCCGATAGAAGTGTCTTCCAGCAAAGAAGATAGTTCACGCAGGATTCTTTGCATACCATTTTCTTCGTGGTATTTTTCCATATATGGGAAAACATCTTCTAAGAATAATAAATAACCAGAAATATCATCTTTAGTTGTTTTTGTAATAATGTTTTCAACGGTTTGGAAAACAAGTCTGTAGTAGGAAATATCATTGCCGTGTAAAAGGCAGATGTTTTGCAGACTTTCCAGTAAAGGGAAACAGGTTTTTACAGACGGCTGCATATCTGCAACAGCGATTTCCTGTATCATGGGATGCAGTACAATGGTTCTTCCGGTTTTTGGCTGAATAAATCCCATTTCAATTAAATCATTTACGGCATTCAAATCCGGTAAATTCAGCCATGCAGCAAATCTTCGTGCCGGAATACCGGTTAAAGGAATCAGGCACAGACATCTCATTACATCTTGTTGAGTTTCAGAAAGCTGATATAGAGAGAATAAAGTATGTATGTGTCCATAGTAGGTTTCTTTGCTGCTTTGCCCGTCTTTTATAATATTGATTTTATCAGTTGCATCAAGAGCGACATTTTCTTCCAACAATTTTTTTAAGAGCATTTCTGGTTCCAATATTCCGGTTTCCAGTAAGCGTGATGCCAGTTCTACAGCGAGCGTATGGGCATGGACAGCTTCTATGATCTGTTCTATGACATCAGATTTTTCTTCTGTGTCGGAGAAAAATTTTCCTGCAAGTTGCAGAAGCGTTGTTTTATCGGAAATTTCTTCCAACAGCATACAGGAATGTCCGTCCAGACGGCTTCTGGTAGTAAATAATATCTGACAGCGGTATTTGAGTATGACCGAAAGAAAACTGTCCTGTATGGAAGTGGCGTTGAAATTATCTACAATCATCAAAGTATCTTCTTTGAGAGAACGCAGAAAACGGTTGTGTTTTCGGAAGCGTTCTTCATCAGAATCCTGCGGAAGATCATCCGCAAAATCCATGTCTGTAATATCCTGTTTTAAATCACCGCTGTAGGTGAGATACAGGATATTGGTATATTCTTTCTTATACTGCAGGGCATAAGCCTTTGCCAGTTCACTTTTCCCGATTCCGGCAATTCCAGATAAAAATACTTTACGCTCTTTTTCCAACAGAGAATGCAGCACTTCGATTTCTTCAGAACGTCCACAAAAATGCCTGCATGGACGGGGAACGTCATTTCCCATTACAAAATCTGTTAAGACAGGAGAAAGATTTCCGGCGGCTAATAATTTCTTGGTTCGTGTGTCACGTTTCACAAAATTCCGTTCCATTCCGAAACACAGAACCCTTGTTATGAAAATATGTATGGTGTCTATATCAGCGGGAGAATAAGAACAGATTAGTTCCTGTTTTTTTGGCTCTGAAATAGATGTATCCTGTAATACTAACTCATATAATTCTTTTGCTGCCATAGCAGAATCATACATCAGAGGAATAATATGTCGCTGAATGTTTCCTGCCAATTCTAATTGATGTTCTTTATCTAAAAGTAGGTTACGATCCGGGGACTTACTTTTGCCTGTCCTGTCATCCAACGGCAGACCTGTCCATTGTCAAAATCAAGTCTATGGCTTCATCGCTGCACATAAACGTGTCAAATAACAGATAGGTAAAATCTATTTGATTCATTCCTTTATCTTCGCTGATATAACGGCGAATGATCGTCATAATCGAACCAAAATCACATCTTTCCAAATAGAATCCCCTCCTGTTCTGTAAAATACTCAATTTCCGCTCAATCTATGCTCAATGAGTTTCTTATGAAATTCCATTAAACTGACATCAGGCTGAACGGAGTTGGTCTAATAGAAATTATAGCACAAATTCCAGATCAGCTAAAGAGTACCGCCGAAAAATGCGTGGTGACAAGAAATATCGGTTTGGAAGGAGGAGCTATGGCACACACAGTTGAATTTGAACGATGTGTTGATTTTCTTGCCAGAATGATAGAAAAATATGGCAGTGAGCTCCTTCAGGAACTGAATGGATTACCGAAGGAGGACAAAGCAGAAGATAACTGCCAGCAAGAGCAGCAACAGAATACATTGGGAAATGATTAGGGAGAGCATAGATGTTGGCTCTCTTTTTTCTTGCGTGATATTTGTGCATTTTACCTATATTGACGAGTATGTGCAGCTACGGTAAAATATAGTTGGGACAAATAAAAAGTAAACTGTAATTTGGTATGGAGAATATAAATGAAAAAGCGAAGATGTTATATATACACAAGGGTATCTACGTCTATGCAGGTAGAAGGATACAGCTTGGAAGCACAAAAAGAAAGATTGAGAAAATATGCAGATTTTCAGGAAATGGTGATTGTCGGAGAGTATTCGGATGAGGAAAGTCAGGAAAAGTATTGAAGGACGGCAGGAATTTATGCAAATGCTTCGGGATATTGAAGAAGGTAAAGATCGTGTAGAGTTTGTCTTGGTATATAAGTTATCCCGTTTTGGAAGAAATGCTGCAGATGTACTTAATTCTTTGCAGAGAATGCAGGATTTTGGAGTAAATTTGATCTGTGTTGAAGATGGTATAGACAGTTCTAAAGACAGCGGTAAGCTGATGATTTCTGTTCTGTCTGCGGTAGCAGAAATTGAACGTGAAAATATTCTGGTACAGACAATGGAGGGGCGCAGACAAAAGGCGAGAGATGGCAAATGGAACGGCGGATTTGCTCCGTACGGATATAAGCTGTTAAATGGAGAACTGGAAATTGCAGAAGATGAGGCAGAAATCATTCGTATTATTTTTGATAAATATATTCATACCAATATGGGAGTAAATGGCATTGCAGCTATCTGAATGAGCATGGCTACAAGAAGAAAAAGAGACAGAATAATACGTTGGATGCGTTTGCTACTTCTTTTATAAAGGGTGTCCTTGATAATCCTATTTATTGTGGTAAATTGGCATTTGGAAGAAGGAAAACTGAAAGAGTGCCAGGCAAGAGAAATGAATTCCGTATTGTAAAGCAGGATTCTTATATATTAAGTGATGGTATTCACGAAGCCATTATTTCCGAAGATGATTGGAACTTGGCAAAACAGAAACGAAATATAAATGGAGTAAAGCATGAGAAAATCCATAGTTTGGAGCATGAACATATTTTGTCCGGAATTCTTAAATGTCCAATTTGTGGAAAGGGAATGTATGGAAATGTAAACCGTAAGAAGAAAAAAGACGGAACATTTTATAAGGATTATTTTTATTATGCCTGCAAGCATAGGTATTATGTGAATGGTCATAAATGTGATTACCGGAAGCAGTGGAACGAAGAAAAAGTAAATGATGCGGTAGCAGAAGTTATTAAAAAGCTGGTGAATAATCCGAAATTTGAAGCCGCTATACGTGCAAAAATCAATTCTAAGATAGATACCGGAGAATTGGAAACAGAGCATGAGAACTTGAAAAAACAGCTGCGGCAAGTATTGGGAGCTAAAAATAGGTTAGGACAACAGATGGACAATCTGGATATTTCTGATAAAATGTATGACAGGAAGTATCAGGATATGCAGGATCGGTTAAATGGTTTGTATGATGAGATTGAACGACTGGAAAGTCTGATCGATGATATAGTATCCAGAAAAGAGTATATCCGTCAGCAGAAAATTTCTGAGGATGGAGTGTATCAATATCTTTTGTACTTTGACAAACTGTATGATAAATTCACCGATATGGAGAAAAAAGAATTTATGAACAGTTTTGTTGAAAGAGTTGATATTTACGAGGATGAACAGCCGAACGGAAGATTTTTGAAGCATATAAAATTTAAGTTTCCGGTATTTTTTGACGGTGAAGAAATTCAGGAACTTAGTTGGGACAACGAAACAACAGTTGAGACTATTGTGTTGATACAAAAGAAAAACTCGTAGAAATCCTTTATTTTAGGCACTTTGCGAAACATTTTACCTTTACTTCAGAGGGCAAAAATTCACGCAATAAACACCTAAAAAACTATTTTGATGTTTCAGTGGTAATAGATATCGGGTATGGGAACACAAACGAAAAATAAAGGTTTTTTGAAATATATTTATCTATGTAGTGTCCACCTTGCTACAAAAATGTAGGCGACATTCATTTGTATAAGGGCAGATAAGCGTATCATTAGAAATAGTGGTACGCTTATTTTTATACTTCTATTACACATTTGAGTACCCTGACCGTTTTTCTATATAATGAAATCAAGAACGGAGGTGCTGACAATGAGAGAAATAAAATACCACGCATATCTGGATAGTGAGGAAAGAACAATTCTTTTACATAGCCTTGTGGAATTGAAAAATCAACTTATTCAGCAAGGCAGATATACAGACTGTGTTGACGAGCTGATTGTCAAAGTCATAAACGCCCCTGTGAAGAAACTAAAAGTATTGGTGTAGGAGGTTGTGATGTATGACAAAGATTTTGCCGAGCTTGTGAAAATTGCAGCGGAGAAATTAAAAGAAGATACCGTTTATAAAATGCTCACACGCAGCGAGGATTATCAAAAGAAAGCGACGAAAGGGATAAGGCGGAACGAAACTATGAACAACTTGATTGACAATGGAACAGAGAAAGGTCTGTGATGTTTTTTAGATTACAGAGATAGGCAGAGCTTGGAATACTCTGATTATTCCTATTTGACGAACAGCTCTTCAACTCTTGTTTCGCGGTTAGATATTTGCTTGAAAAAGCAAATACCACAGAGCAAGCGCTTAATCTGTTAATGCAGTTACCTATTGCATCAAATTATAATATTTTTGATTGCAGACAAAAGAGGTAAAATGGTGGTAGTTGAATGTACGCCGAATATAAAGAAAATCGGTGAAGCAAAAAGCGTTGACGATGGTTACTTGGTATGTACGGTTAATAGTTTTATTTCAGACAAACTTAAGCCTTATGATTTTGCTAAGGGAGATGATTATCATTCCTATACAAGATATTCTGTTGTTATGGATAATTGCATTAACAATGTAAAAAACAATGACCCTGTTGTTGAAACTCAAAAACTGTTAAAAGGTGAATATGGTTTTATGTGTCAATACGATGATGAGCCAGACTTTGAAACAATATGGAGTTCTATATTTGATTTGTCAAATTTAATGATTTATCGTGCAGAAGGTGACCCCAGAAGGAAGAAATTTATAACCGATAAAAGATTGCACAATATCGTAATAGGAAGAAAAGATGCTGAAAAATGAATGGATACGCTGTCCTGTTTGCGGTAGTAAAACTCGTGATAGGCTTAGAGAGGATACAGTATTGAAAAACTATCCTCTCTACTGTCCGAAATGTAAGCAGGACACTTTGATAAATGCAAAGGAACTATATATAACCGTCATTAAAGAGCCAGACGCACAGACGCGGAGCCAATGAAATTGAGAGTAACCACGATCATTTGCTCTGTGTTTTCAATGAAACCTCGCCTAAATCTTGATGGTGTAAAGATTTTGGGGTATAATATAGACACTGTAAAGATTGGAGATTGTATATGGAAAAGAAGCCTTATCATCATAAAAATTTGAAAAATGATTTGATAGAAAAAGGGATTGAATTGGTAAATAAGAATGGAATAAATCAACTTTCTCTCCGTAAGGTGGCACAAGCTTGTGGTGTAAGTCACGCTGCACCATATAGTCATTTTTCTAACAAGGAAGAATTGCTTCAAGAAATGCAATTACATATTACGAAAAAGTTTACAGAAGTACTCGAAAATACAGTTTCCCAATATAGAGGGACACCTATTTTTTTATTGGAATTTGGCAAAGCATATATTTCCTTTTTTATAAGCCATCCGCAATATTTTAACTTCTTTTTCAGCAAGGAAATATACAAATTGATTTGAATATTGATAGTGGTAGAGAAAGTAATTATCAGCCTTTGCGATTTACAAAGAACAGGTGTTGAAATTACTTGCCGATACAAATATGACACAAAGCAAAAAAGAAGATTTGATAGTTGCATTATTTGCTTATGTGCAAGTCTTACGACTCTTGCAACGATGGAGAATGTTCATTACGCATACAAATGGGAAGATAAACTGACAGATTTAATCGGAATATTTAGTTGTGAGTTTTAGGAGAATTTATGGTTGGAATTTATTTAAGTGGTACGGGTAATACAAAATATTGCATTGAAAAGTTGGTATCTCTTATTCATTCATCTGCAAAAGCTATTCCTATGGAAAGCCCTGAAGCTATTTCAGCAATTCAACAAAACGAAGAGATTTACATAGGGTATCCTACACAGTTTTCTAATGCTCCATATATGGTGCGTGACTTTATTAAAAAGAATGCTGACATCTGGAAAAATAAGAAAATACTGTGCATTGCGACAATGGGGGCTTTTAGTGGTGATGGTGCGGGCTGCACGACAAGAATGTTAAAAAGATACGGGGCAACTATTTTGGGTGGAATACATATTCATATGCCAGACTCTGTTTGTGATAGCAAGTTATTAAAAAAGACAATGGATGAAAATCGTTGTATTATAGCACAGGCAGATAGAAAAATCGAGGAAGTGGCTTTGCAGATTATAAATGGAGATTATCCACAAGAAGGTATTACGCTAGTTTCACATATCATCGGATTATTGGGACAAAGGCTTTGGTTTTATAAAAAAACAAAAGGTTATTCCAATAAGTTAAAGATTAACAATAATTGCATTGGTTGCGGAAAATGTGTTTCTATATGCCCAATGAAAAATCTTATTTTACGAAATAAGAAAGTTGTGTCGAATGATCGCTGTACAATGTGTTATCGCTGTATTAGCTTATGCCCCCAAAAGGCAATAACTCTTTTAGGAAATGAAGTTGTAGAACAATATAGAATAGAGGATTATAGATAATTTATGAAATCAGAATGGATAATGTGTCCAATATGTGGCAATAAAACCCGTGACAAAATCAGGGAAGATACAGAATTGAAAAACTTCCCCCTTTATTGTCCGAAATGTAAACAGGAAAGTTTAATTGATGCAAAGAACTTGCAAATAACTGTCATCAAAGAGCCAGACGCAAAGACGCAGAGCCGATGAAGTTGAGAAATGTTTCACAGTTCATCGGCTCTGTTACTACTTTTATGCTTGATTTTATTGTCTGTCACAGGGGATAGAAGTTGTTTTCATTTTCTGTTCGGCAACAGTTAAACTTTTATGCAAAGGGATTGCCATAAATACTGTAATAAGTGCAGAGAGAACATCGGCAATCGGCTGTGCGTATAAAATACCGTTTAATCCCCATATAAATGGAAAAATTAAGATAACGGGAATGAAGCAGATACCTTGTCGGCAAGCCCCAAGAATAAACCCTTCTTTTCCTTTTCCAAGAGCAAGGAATAAAGAGGAATATACCGTATAGTATCCAAACAGCATAAATGTAATACCGTTTATTCTTAAAGAGGAAGCCCCAATGTGAATCATTTCTGTGTTTCCGGTTGTAAACTGTGAAACAATAGTCGTAGAAAACAGACTGAATAATAACCCTACGATTACACAGAAAATAGTTGACCATAAGATGGAAATTTTGATTGCAGTACGCAGACGATCAAATTTTTTCGCCCCATAACTATAACCTGCAATCGGTTGAAAGCCTTTGATAAAACCAAATACTGTTAAGCTGCCCATAGATATAAGACGAGTAACAACACCCATTCCTGCTATGCTGAATCGCCGTAATTACCTGCGGCATTGTTTATTAGAGAGATAGAAATACTTGTCAATAATTGAAATACAAGTGTCGGAACGCCAATTTTGAAAATTTCAGATAAAATTTCGTTAGAAAAGTACAGTCCTTTATTCTAAACTGAAAAGCACTTTTTTGTCTGAAATATAAAATAGATACACAAGAGTAGATACTACCTGAGAAATTGCTGTGGCAATAGCAGCTCCTGCAACACCAAAATTAAAAGTGTATATAAATAATGGATCTAAACCGATATTGAGGATTGCACCTAACAACAAGGCACACATTGTAGTTTTTGCAGCTCCTTCACTTGTCACGATATTGTTCATTGTGACATTAAAAACATTGAAAATGCAGGAAACAATGTAAATACTGGCATAGGTAGCTGCATAAGGAAGGACACTTTCTGTTGCACCTAAAAGTCTTAGAATGGGTTTCAAAAAGAGGATTGATAAAACAATCATAATTGCACCAACAACAAGACTGCTATATAGTGCAGTGCTTGCCACTTTGTTTGCCTGATCCTTATTTCTTTGTCCTAACAGTCGAGAAATGTAGGATGCTGCCCCATTACCAAAAAGTAATCCTAAGCCAACGACTACTTGACCGAGTGGATACACAACCGAGATGGCAGCCATTTGACTTTCGCCTAATCCGCCTACGAAATAGGCGTCAACGAGATTGTATAAGGCGTTGATGAGCATACCAATCATTGTTGGAATACCCATAGCTAAAAGGGCTTTTGGGATTGGAGCATTGCCCAATAACTCCAATTTTCTGTTTTGATTGTCCATAGTGTTCTTTCTCCTTTCACTTGACAAATAGAATAAAATATACTACTATAAATTATAGTAGTTGAAACGTAAATGGTATTCTACTATAATTTATAGTAGTTGTCAAGAGAGTAAAGGAGGAATTGATATGGCGACCATTGACTTAATTGTTTTGGGAATGTTAAAGAAAGAACCTCTGAGTGCGTATGACCTTCAAAAGTTGGTAGAGTACCGCAATATTTCAAAATGGGTAAAAATTAGTACCCCGTCCATTTATAAAAAAGGTTATCCAGTTGGAGGAAAAAGGATATATTTCAAGTCATATTGAAAGAGAGGCAAAATGCCAGAAAAATCAGTGTATTCTTTAACTGAAAAAGGGAAACGGCAGTTTGAAAAATTGATGCTTGAAATATCCTGTAAGCCGATAAACATTTTTTTAGATTTTAATGCTGTCATTGTAAATCTGGACAGTATGCCCAGAGAAAGACAGCAAGAATGTCTGGATAATATTGAGAGCAGTATGGAGGTATTGAAAAAATATCTGGAAGAAAATATTGCTTTGAAAAAAAGTAAAGAAGATATTCCTGTTACGGGTATGGCAGTTTTACAGCAACAATACACATTGGCAGAGGCAATAGAGGAGTGGATTGCTTCATTAAAAAAAGAAATCAATTCGTAAAAGTGCATGGTAGGAACAAAAGAGATGCTGTTATTTTTTAGTTTGGATTGTAATGAGATTGTAAGAAGTGGTTGCTATACTGAACTTACAAAATAAAAAATACAAATTTGGAGGTTTTCAATATGGCAATACTTGAAACAAAAGATTTACGAAAGATATACGGAAGCGGAGAAAACGAAGTCCATGCTTTGGATGGGGTATCCATTTCCGTAGAGGAAGGCGAATTTGTTGCTGTTATCGGTACATCAGGCAGCGGTAAATCCACTCTCTTAAATATGATTGGTGGGTTAGACCGCCCTACTTCTGGTAGTGTTACTATCCGAGGAAAAGAACTTTTGAAAATGAAGGACGAGGAATTGACAATTTTCCGCCGCAGAAATATCGGCTTTGTATTTCAGAATTACAATCTGCTTCCTGTTCTCAATGTTTATGAGAATATTGTGTACCCTATTGAGATCGACGGTGGCAAGACCGATACAAGATTTGTAAAAGAGATTATCCATACTCTTGGCTTAGAACAAAAGCTTAAAAATATGCCGAATAATCTTTCAGGCGGTCAGCAACAGAGGGTTGCGATTGCCCGTGCCCTTGCGACAAAGCCTGCCATTATCCTTGCGGATGAGCCGACGGGAAATCTGGACTCAAAAACAAGTATGGATGTTATTTTGCTGATGCAATCGATCAGCCGTCAGTTCCACCAAACCACCATTATGATCACGCACAATGAGGAAATCGCTCAAATGGCAGACCGTACAATCCGCATTGAGGATGGCAAGGTTGTTTCGGGAGGTGTCAGATATGCACGCTAACCGAAATAAAAAAGCAGTTAAGAGAGTGGAAAAGGGAATGATGAAAGCAAACCGTATTCGTAACCTGTTTGCGGTGTTTGCGATCGTTCTCACTACCTTTATGATTACAACTGTGTTTAGTTTGGGCATTAACTATATGGAAAATATGAAGTTAATGCAGGTGCGTACCGCAGGCACAACCGCTAATGCGTCCCTTGCGATGCCGACAGAAAAGCAGGAACAGCAGATTAAGAATTTGGAATATGTTAAAACTGTCGGTACGCAGTATATGGTCGGCTCGGTTGCTGAGAAGAACGACGAGGGGCGTGATCTTTCTATCGCACTTTCGTATTACGACCCTACGGAATGGGAAAAACACTATAAAGAAACAATCAAAGATATAGAAGGGAAATATCCTTCAGATGAAAATGAAATTATGCTGTCAGAGGATGCTCTTTCACAGCTTGGAATGAAAGAGCCGAAGCTGAATATGGAAATTCCTCTGTCCTATTATGATAAAAACGGTCAGCAGGAAAAAAATTTCACATTAAGCGGATGGTTTCATTCCTATACAGGTACGGGAATGGGCTTTGTTTCCGAAGCGTATTGCAAAAATGCAGGTTATACAATGGCAGAGGACGGCGTTCTTTCTTTGTCGCTGAATAAAATGCCCGATGATTTTTATCGTATTCAAAAAGATGTGGAGCTTAACGAAAATCAATCTTTCGGCGGTGCGGTTTCCATGAAATCATCAAGCGGTTCAGTTATCGCAATGGTAATTCTATTGGTATTCTTTATCATTGGCAGCGGCTATCTGCTTATTTACAATGTTTTGTATATATCCATTTCAAAGGATACCCGTTTTTACGGTTTGATGAAACGCTTGGAACAACGCAAAAACAGATTAAATCACTGGTAAAAAATCAGGCAGTTAAGTTTGCCTGCATTGGTATCCCGATTGGTATTGTGTTAGCCACCGCTGTTTCCTTTGGAATTGTTCCCTTTGTTTTGAACGAGGGCTTTGAACAGGGCAAGTCGATGATGGATGCCGAAGTGTTTTCCATCCATCTATCTATATTCTGTCCATTCTCTTTTCGGCGGTAACTGTTTGGATTGCCTGCAATGCTCCTGCAAAAGCGGCTGCAAAAATTTCGCCAATAGAAGCATTGAAGTTTCAGAATTTTGCACCGAAGAAAACAAAAAGCAGAAATTCCACTAATGGTGGCAAGCTGCATGTGATGGCATTTCATAATGTGTTCCGTGACAAAAAGCGGGCTATCCTTGTGTTTATGTCCTTATTTATGGGAATTACTATGATTTTAGGTGTAAATGGAGTTATAAGCAGTATGTCGGCTGAGAACTTTATTAAGGAATACATGGATTATAACTTTGAATACAATGATATTCAATTTGAACAGCCTGAGCAACTCAACAAGGAAGTACCTCAATTCGACGAACATTTTGTGGAACAGATTAAGCAAATCGACGGTGTTGAAAATGTAGATATTCAAAAGACAGTCTGGGCAGGTATTGACTTTGATGAAACCGCTTTAGAAGGCTTTATGAAAATCCAATATGAGGATAGTAGATATAAATCCAAAGGGCAGTCCTATGAACAAATGATAGAGGCACTTAAAGGGTATGCTGATGCCGGTGACTACGGCTGCTATATTACAACACTTCCAGACGACAGGGTACTGGAAGAATACAATGCAGAGCATTCTGATACGCCTATTGACATGGAAGCATTTAAGCGTGGCGAAACAGCGATTGCAGGAAAAGATACCGAATATAACGCTCCTAATACCGCTTTAGTGGGTGAAACATTGACACTAACTGCCGACAGTACAGACGGCAAGGCAACTGATTTCAAAATTGGCGGAGCTTTTTACTATGATGATTATGATAATACTCTTTCAGAAGGTATTGGCAGACGCAAGGACATTCAAATTGTGCCGAATATCATCTTTGTCAGCGAAGCGGGTATGGAACGACTGACGAAAGAACCGATCATTCGGCAATCGGTGTTGACATTAAGAATTTCAACGATTTAGAGCGAATTGACAGCGAATTACAGGCGATCAACAGTACCTTGACTGGATCAGAATGGCAACTTAGATCTTCTGTTAATCAGAAAGAACTATTTGAACAGATGAACTACTCTTTAAGCTTGTTGGGGAACGGTGCCGCAATTCTGCTCATTGTCATTGGTTTGATTAACTTTGTCAATGTAATGCTGACGGGTGTGGTGGCAAGGAAAAATGAATTTGCCATTATGGAAAGTATCGGAACAACGAAAAAGCAGATTATGAAGATACTTACTTTAGAAGGCGGTATTTATGCTCTGATTTCTACTCTGCTGATTATGACTTTTGGCAATGCGTTCCTAATGTTGGTGGCAGATGCAGTTCCGCATATGGCAAACTATGCAGTATTTAAATACCCTGTTGCTCTTGTCATCGGTTTGATTGCAGCAATCTTTGTAATTTGTTTAAGTGTTCCTGCCATTGTTCACAAGGCAACTTCTGATGAAACGGTCATTGAAAGACTGCACAATTTTGAGAATTAAATGAGGTTGCGGGACGGACGCAGCGTTGCTGCGTCTGTTCCTGCAATTTTGCATATTGAGGAAGGTGGTGCGTTTTACGGCTATGGCAAATATTTTCTCCTTGAAGATGATAAATTCTGAGCAAGGGTATTTCTATCGCCTTAAAAAAGACGAGCATACGGTTACAGCAGTCTATGGGTATTTGGAAGCATTGCAGCAATACCAAAAGCAAAAGTATGATTTGTTTCTGCTTGATATTAACCTGCCTGACGGAAATGGTTTGGAATTTTGTAAGAAAATTCGGGAAACATCGGAAACACCTGTATTATTTTTGACCGCTAATGATACGGAAGAAGATATGTTGGAAGGGTTTGGCGTTGGTTGTGATGATTATATATCAAAGCCTTTTTCTATTGAAGTTTTACGAAAAAAGTATTGGCAGTTCTAAAAAGAACCGGCATAGGAAAATTTCGTATGAAATACAGAGATTTAGAGTTAGATAAAGAAAAGTGTGTTGTTTTGATGAAGGGACAGGAAATACATTTGACCTCAACAGAATACAAATTGCTCCTTTATCTAATGGAAAACAGGGGAAGGGTTGTTACAAAGGCAATGCTTTTGGAACAGCTTTGGGATATAGACGGAAACTTTGTTGATGATAATACCGTGCGTGTGAATATTAAGCGACTAAGGCAGAAACTGCATGATGAAAAGCAGGAATACATTGTGACGGTTTTTGGTATGGGTTACACTTTTGGAGAATGACGATGAAGCATTTTGGAATTTACAGAAAACTGATTTTAATTATAGGTACTGCTACGGCGGTGGTATCTGTTGGTGTGTTCTTTTTTATGGAGGACATCCTTTTCCGTACGCTTTTTATCTCTTTTGCATTTGTATTTTTATGTGGCTTGTTGTTCCTAATGGACTTTCTGCACAACCGCTATAACGATAATCTGTTAGAGGAGATTACGCTGCTCATTGAAGCTTTGGTAGAACAGCAGGAACGGATGGTCTTTTCAGAAGCTGAGGATACCCTGACCGCACGGCTGCAGCACCAACTTCTAAAACTCCGCAATATTTTAAAGGCACAGAATCAAATGCTGACACAAGAGAAAGAACAGATCAAAACTTAATCTCTGATATTTCGCATCAAATCAAAACGCCCGTAGCAGCGGCAAACACTTTTGCACAGTTATTAGGTGATACAGGGTTATCCGATGAGGAGAGAAGTGAATATATTGCCACCTTGCAGATGTCCCTTGAAAAGCTGACTTTTTTGACAAACAGTTTGATTAAAATGTCCCGTTTGGAAAGTGGCATTATCCGATTGAAACCTGAACAAAACAGTTTAAATGATATTGTTATGCAAGCGGTGAAAACGGTTTATGCCAAAGCAAGGGATAAAAATATTACGATTACCTTTGATTGTGGGCAGACCTTTGAAGCCCTGCTTGATTTTAACTGGACGGCAGAAGCTGTTACCAATGTACTTGACAATGCTGTGAAATACACACCAAGCGGAGGAGTTGTGGACTTGAAAATCACCGAATATCCATCGTATTTGCGATTGGATGTATCCGATAACGGAATTGGCATTCCTGAAGAAGAACAGGCAAAAATCTTCGGCAGATTTTACCGTGGAAAGCAGTCAGCAGGAGTTGACGGTGTGGGAATCGGTTTATATCTTACCCGTGATATTGTGAATAAGCAGAACGGGTATATCAAGGTGGCATCCGATGAAAAAGGTACAACATTTTCTTTATTTTTGAAAAAGTTTAGAGAACAATAGTAATTCCAGATAAGTGTACGATATGAATTTGTCAAGATAGTAAATATAAAATAGAAAGATCAAATAAAACAAGATAAATGGAGATGGATAATTTATGATTTCAGAATGGATAATTTGCCCGATTTGTGGCAACAAAACCCGTGATAGAGTTATGGAAGATTCAAGACATGCCTGTGGACTTGTATTAGACAATGGCATGGAATTGTTATTACATATCGGAATTGACACTGTGGAAATGCAGGGAGACGGATTTGAGTATCTGATTAAAGAAGGACAGGAGGTAAAAGCAGGAACTCCGTTAATTCGTTTTAATCGTCAGAAAATTAAGGAAGCAGGATACTCGGACGTGACTGTTTGTGTGATCACAGATGGGGCAGATGAAAAACAGTTCATTTTCATACAGGAATTTACGCGCAGGAAAATGAAACAGTGATTATTGAAATAGAATAGAGGGAAAGCAGTATGGCAGATTTTAGTAATAAAGTGATTTATCAAATTTATCCAAAGTCTTTTAAGGATTCCAATGGAGATGGAATCGGAGATCTTAGAGGTGTTGCAGAAAAATTGGATTATCTGAAAGATTTAGGTGTTGATTATTTGTGGCTCACACCATTTTTTGTGTCACCCCAGAGAGACAATGGGTATGACGTAGCGGATTATCGAAATATTGATCCGATGTTTGGGACAATGGAAGATTTAGACAATCTCATTGCAGAAGGGGAAAAACGGAATATTGGACTGATGTTTGATATGGTGTTTAATCATACATCTACATCACACGAATGGTTCAGGAGAGCGCTTGCAGGTGAAAAAAATATCAGGATTATTATATATTTAAGGAGGGGGCGCCGGATCAGCCCCGACAAACTGGCAGTCAAAGTTTGGAGGTTCTGCATGGGAATATGTATCCTCTCTCGGAAAATGGTATTTGCATTTATTTGATGTGACACAGGCAGATCTGAACTGGAAAAATCCGGAAGTCAGAGAAGAGTTGAAAGAAGTTATTCGTTTTTGGAAAGCAAAAGGTGTAAAAGGCTTTCGTTTTGATGTAGTGAATTTGATTTCGAAGCCTGAGATTTGGGAAGATGATTTTGAAGGAGACGGAAGAAAATTTTATACAGACGGACCGTACGTTCATGAATATCTGAAAGAACTTGTACGAGATACAGGAATTGAAGATTATGTAACAGTAGGGGAGATGTCATCTACAACGCTTGAACATTGTATCCGTTATTCAGGTGCAGAAGAAAAAGAGTTGTCTATGTGTTTTAATTTCCATCACCTGAAAGTGGATTATAAGGATGGAAACAAGTGGGAACTTATGGAACCGGATTATATGGAATTGAAAGTTATCTTTGAAAAATGGCAGATGGGAATGCAGAGGGGAAATGCATGGAATGCACTGTTTTGGTGCAATCATGATCAGCCTCGTATCGTATCACGTTTTGGAAACGAAGGGGAATATTGGAAAGAATCAGCAAAGATGCTTGCCGGTATGATTCATCTAATGCGAGGAACTCCTTATATTTATCAGGGAGAAGAAATCGGAATGACGAATCCGCACTATACATCTATTGAGCAGTATGCAGACGTAGAGAGTCGGAATTACTATGAGATTCTTTTAAACGAAGGAAAAACAAAAGAGGAGGCGCTGGAAATTCTGGCCGCCCGTTCAAGAGATAACAGCTGTACCCCGATGCAATGGACAGATGAAAGATACTGTGGATTTTCGGATACAAAGCCATGGATTCCTGTATCGGATAATTTTGAAAAAATCAATGTAAAGAAACAAAAACAGGATAGAGATTCCATTTTAGAATTTTATAAAAAGCTGATTATGCTTCGTAAAGAAAAAGAAGTTATCGCCAGGGGAAACATTGAATTTATGGAAGTAGAAAATGCCGGCGTGTTGGCATATACAAGATGTTTGGATAAACAGAAGCTCCTTGTTTGTTGTAATTTTCGTGATGTAGAAAGTCAGATGGAATTTACACAGGAATGGAAGTCCGGAAGAAAAATCCTGGGAAATTACGAGGAAAATCATAAGAACAATTATAAGGTGCTGACATTGCGCCCATATGAAATTATAGTCTTGGAAAAAGGCGAAGAATAAAATGACATAGTTTGGGTACACAATCAAGGCTGAAGTGGGAATTGAACTGCTCTCTGTCAAGTAGACAACTGAAAAATATAAAATTTTTTTTCCTGCCGGTAGATTATCTTCCGGCAGGAGTTTTTTTGTGCGGCTTGTAAGTAAATTTCGCGTTTTTCCATCGGTGTTAAACTTCCGAGAGTTCTTTGCAGGCGTTTGTTGTTGGAGTAATCTGTATAATCCTTAATCTAAAGGGCGTTTTTGAGAAATACTGATTGGCTATTTACAAATGTGAAAAAATAATATAATATATCTATATAGATATTATCTAGTTAGATATAAAATGCTTAAGGAGGTGAATGATTTTTGGGAAGAACTGAGATGAAGATATTGATCGGACTTCACAGAAATGTAAACGCCTTGGATAAAAAGACATCCAAGATAGCAGCGGAGTACAATTTAACCTTTAGCCAGTTTATGGTTTTAGAGGCTCTCTACAGCAAGGGAGATATGAGTGTAGGAGAGGTAAGGGAAAGAATCTTAAGCAGTGTAGGAACGATACCTCTTATAGTGAACAATTTAGTAAAAATGAACTATGTCGAAAGAATGTGTAACGAGAAAGACAGACGCGTGTGCATACTGCATCTGACGCAAGAAGGATATGATGTAATTAGTAAAATCGTACCTCGAAATGAAGCGATGATAGCAGAAAGCATGGAAGTTTTAGATCAGGAAGAAAAGGAAAAACTGCTGTATCTTTTGAAGAAAATAGGAGGAAAATTATAATGAAAAGAAAAGTGAAGACTAAAGTCAAAGGATTCAGAACAACAGATGGCGCAGGCGTAAAATTAGTAAGAGTTTTGGGGAATCTGACAACAAAAGAGTTTGATCCTATTTTAATGCTTGATTCTTTTGATAGCATTAATCCCGACGATTATACAGCAGGATTTCCAATGCATCCGCATAGAGGGATCGAAACGATCAGTTATGTATCGAGAGGTAAGATGGTTCATAGAGACAGTCTTGGGAATGAAGCGGGTATTTCAGACGGAGAAGTTCAGTGGATGAATTCGGGTTCCGGAATTATGCATGAGGAGATGGTTCCGGCGGCAGAAAGGCTTTTAGGAGTACAGTTGTGGCTGAATTTACCGGCAAAAGATAAAATGAGTAAGCCAAGTTACAATAGTATTAAAAACGAAGATATAAAGGAGATTGAAATAGAAGGAGGAAAGATAAGACTTTTAGCCGGAAAATATGGGGAACATGAAGGCTATAAAGGCGATTATCTCTCTATGGATTATTACGATATCCATCTAAATGCTGATGCAGAAGTTACACTTACGATGGAAGAGGATGATTCGGTAATGGTCTTTACACTTTTAGGAGACGTTTATATTGACGGCGAGCACATAGAGGAAAAAACAGCCGTCAAATTAACGGAAGGAGACAGTCTTACAATTAAGAACGGGAATGAGAAGGCTCAAGTTTTATATATGAATTCAAGGGCGTTGAATGAACGGTTGCATGGGCCGGTCCGATTGTAATGAATACGCAGGAAGAGCTTCAAAAGGCGTTTTTAGAACTTAGAAGCAATACATTCATCAAAGAAACAGCAGAGTATTAATACGAACTACAAGGAAAAGTATAATGAGCAGAGGGAGAATGGAAGCCTTTAGTGATGGCGTATTAGCGATCGTTATAACAATCATGTGCTAAAGCTTAATGCACCGAAAGATTTAACTTTGGATGCGGTAAAAGAGGTTTTCCCGACATTTTTAGCATATATTCTAAGTTTTATTTATGTGGGGATATATTGGGCAAACCATCATCATTTAATTAATATGACAGATTCAGTATCAGGTAGATTGTTATGGAAAAATTTACATTGGATCTTTTGGATGTCATTGATCCCGATGGCAACGGAATGGATGGGACTAAATCCGTATAAAAGTTTACCGGCTTTATTTTATGGAATCATACTCTTTATGTGTGCTGTCTCTTACAATATAGTCCAGGCTGAAGTTATAAAGATTTAGGTAATTGCGAAACAAGTCCGCAATCCTGACTGAAAACAGGCGAAGGCTCCTGTCATGCAGGATTCTTGGGATAGGAAGTGAAAATCGTTCATTTCTTGGCACAACAAATAAACCTCATGGGCTT
>ENA-OQCS01000446-OQCS01000446.1-human-gut-metagenome-genome-assembly--contig:-NODE-446-length-22996-cov-3.714592_pt1 | contig 22996 bp, 38 predicted proteins | sample MGYA00242757_ERZ504575 | MGnify/ENA primary metagenome ERZ504575 (study PRJEB26092, sample SAMD00036297) | human gut metagenome | host: Homo sapiens | study: EMG produced TPA metagenomics assembly of... | reverse complement strand
TCCGACGTGTGGTGGAACCCGGAGCGTTTTGCCAAGGGCGCCACGGTCGCGCTCCGCCGGACATGTTCAACCAGCAGGGTCAGGATTGGAGTCAGCCGCCGCTGAATCCAATCGCTCTCGAACAGACCGGCTACAAGGTGTACCGAGATATGGTGCACGGCATGTTCTCCAATGCAGGCGCGGTACGTATTGACCATATTCTCGGCTTGTTCCGCTTGTGGTGGATTCCGGAAGCAAGAAGGCCATGGACGGCACCTACGTGCATTACGATTCTGACATCATGCTCGGCATTCTCGCATTGGAAGCATCCCGCGCCGGTGGTGTGGTCGTGGGCGAGGATCTCGGCGTGGTTCCGGCATACGTGTCCAAGTCGCTGTCCGAGCACGGCATTCTCGGCTGCGCTGTGGAATGGTTCGAGCAGTTCGACGGCGAATTCCGTGCGCCGAAGGATTGGCGTCCGTATGCGTTGGCATCCGTCAACACGCACGATTTGCCTCCGGCAGCCGGCTACTTGGAGTACGGGCATGTCAAATTGCGTGAACAGCTTGGACTGCTGTCCGGTCCGGTCGAAGAATTCCAGAAGTCCGCGGAAGCCGAACATAACGCCATGCTGAGCATGCTTGTCGACGAAGGCTATCTCGACGCTTCCGCGCTGGAAGACGAGCTTGCCAACGAAAACGAGATCATCGACGCGCTGTACCGCGGTTTGAAGGGATCGCCATGCAAGCTCATGGCGGCGTCCATCGTCGACGCGGTCGGCGAAAAGCGCACGCAGAACCAGCCGGGCACCAGCAACGAATATCCGAACTGGCGTATTCCGCTGGCTGACGGCGATGGCAATGTCGTGCCGCTGGAGCAGTTGTTCGACAATACTCGACTGCAGGAGATCGCAGCGATTATGCGCGGCTGAGCTTGCAGCGGATTGAGGCTGATTGCAGCTGATTTCGATTGGCGGAAGGCCGGCGATGCAAGGTAGGGAGACCTGCCAAGCGTCGCCGGCTTTTGCGTGTCGATTGCTGTGTTTCCGTATTCGCAAGTACTAGGGGTTGATGTGTCGCGAATGTCAAGGCTGGCGATATACTAGCAGATTGTTGTGTTTCCTACGGGGTCCTTCAAAGCGCTTTTCCCACTCGCCATCGAGGACTTTCAGGGAGCCCACGGATAATGAGACCTGAAAAAGGCATCATTCCGCGCCTAACCAACGCAGAGATGTTGATGGAAGGTCCGGAACACAATATATAGAAAAGGTACATCGTGAAAACTTTCACTCCGAAGCCAGCTGATCTGACTCACGACTGGTACGTCATCGACGCCACCGACGTGGTGCTCGGCCGTCTCGCTTCCCAGGCAGCCATCCTGCTGCGTGGCAAGAACAAGCCGACCTACGCTCCGCACGCGATTCCGGCAACCACGTGATCATTCTCAACGCCGATAAGATCGCTCTGACCGGCAATAAGTTGGGCAAGGAACTGTACATGCACTCCGGTCGTCCGGGTGGCCTGCGTCGCGATAGCTACGGCAAGCTGCTCAAGACCAACCCTGAGCGCATCATCAAGTCCGCTATCAAGGGCATGCTGCCGAAGAATCGTCTGGCCAAGGTCCAGCTGGATCGCCTCCACATCATCTGTGGCACCGAGCATCCGTACGCTGGCCAGAAGCCGCAGGTTTTCGAGATCGCTCAGGTCTCGCAGCAGGCTAAGTGAACCGAAGGGAGATAAGAAACATGGCTGAAAACACCAACAACTCCGCGGTTCTCGAGACCGAAGAGGAGCTCACCTCGTACACCACCGAGACCAACGCTGGCGCTGGCACCGGTACTTCCGCTATCGCTCCGGGCTATGGCACCGGTCGTCGTAAGGAAGCCGTCGCTCGTGTCCGCCTGGTTCCGGGCACCGGCAAGTGGACCATCAATGGTCGCACCCTGGAAGAGTACTTCCCGGCCAAGCTGCTGCAGCGTGAGGTCAACTCCCCGATCGTGCTTCTCAAGCTCGAAGGCAAGTTCGACGCTATCGTCCTCGTTGACGGTGGCGGCACCACCGGCCAGGCTGGCGCAATCCGCCTGGCGTTGCCCGCGCTCTGAACGCTATCGATCGTGATGCGAACCGCGCAGCCCTGAAGAAGGCTGGCTTCCTGACCCCGCGACGCTCGCGTCGTGGAACGCAAGAAGGCCGGTCTGCACAAGGCTCGTCGCGCTCCGCAGTTCTCGAAGCGCTAAAGCTTTACGGCTTATACGAAACCCTCGGAAATTCGACTTCCGAGGGGTTTCTTGGTATTCCAGACGGTATTTTGACTGGCGTTTAGATGGTTGGCATCTGCTTCATCGCGCTGATGCTCAATGCCGGAAGCGTCCACAATGTCGGATCATCTTCCGACAGCCCATCATCGGCGGATTGCAGATTGTCCGCATCGTCTTTCATTTGCCAGTACATCATGTTGATGCGGTGCAGATGGTTGCGGAGCCTGCCCGCGGGCTTGCTTTCCGATTCTTCGTCGAATTCCGACACCCGTTCGATGGACGTTCCCAATCCCGGATATTCGCCGACAATCTCCGATGAGGACCAGACCATCTCCCATTCGATGTCTTTCGGCAGATGAAAACGCGTGACCTCATCGGAACCGTTGATCAGAATCAGCAGACTTGGCTCGTCGGGGGATAGCAGCTGCATGGCGAACGAACGGACGGAAGGATTCGTCCAATCCGCATCATTTGGCATCTGTCCATTCGGCAAATACCAATGCACGCGATCGGATTTCTTCAGCAAACCGATTTCGCTCAGGCGAGTGAAGAAATCCTCATGATTGTACAAATCGCGGGATTTACGCAATGTGATTAAACGGGAAGTGAGATTGAACTGCTTCAATTCCGGCGTTTGTTCGGTACTGTACAGCCAATCCCAATCAAGCCAGGTGGTGTCGTTATCCTGCGTGTAGGCGTTGTTGTTGCCGTTCTGCGAATTGCCGAATTCGTCGCCGGCAAGCAGCATTGGCGTGCCTAGCGAAAGCAGCAGCGTACCCAGCAGGTTCATGGTGGCGCGTTGCCGTTGCTGCACGATGATTTGATCGCCGCTGGGGCCCTCGTGACCGAAGTTGACGGAATGATTGTCGTTTGTTCCGTCGCGGTTGTTTTCGCCGTTGGCCTCGTTATGCTTGGTTTTGTACATGGTCAGATCGGCTGTGGTGAAGCCGTCATGGCATGCCACGTAATTCACGGACGCGGTCGAACCGCGGCCTGGATCGGTGGCGAACAGGTCGGATGATCCGCACAAACGTGTGGCCATCTCCTGCATGGTCATTTCGCCGTATTCTCCACCGCGCATGCGATCCACGTCGGTCAGCCAGAATTTGCGTGTGCAATCGCGGAACCTGTCGTTCCATTCGGCGAAGGGGATGCCGAATTCGCCGGTGCGCCAGCCATTTGGACCGCAATCCCATGGTTCCATGATCATTTGAGATTGCCAAGCAGCATGTCGGAGCGCAATGCATACAGGAATGGATGGTAGCGGGTGAATTCACCGTCGAGACGTGCCAGCGTCGCCGCGAGATCGAATCGGAATCCGTCGATGCCAATGCGTTTGGCCCAATAGCGCAACGAATCCACAGCGAACGTGGTGACGTGCGTGTTGGTGAAATCAAGCGTGTTGCCGCAGCCGGTGGTGTCGTACAGGCGGCTGATCTTATCTTTGGTGCGTCGATAATATGCCAGATTGTCGAGTCCGCGCCAGCATACGGTCGGTCCTTCCGGACCGATTCGCAGGTGTGGTTGTAGACCACGTCCATAATCACTTCGAATCCGGCCTCATGCAAGGCTCGTACCATGTCGATGACTTCCTGGCGTACTGCGGCCGCACCGGCCTCCTGGGAGCGCTTGGTGGCGTATGAGGCTTCCGGCGCGAAATAGCGAGCGTCGAATATCCCCAATAGTTGACGCGTCCGCGTTCCTGCAGAAACAGTTCGGATTGCTTGGTTGAATCGGCAGCAGCTCAATGGAAGTGACGCCCAAATCCTGCAGGTAGGAGAGCGTCGCCGGATGTGCCAAACCTGCATAGGTGCCGCGAAGCTCTTTGGGAAGCCAAGCGCGTTGGCTGTGAAGCCTTTGACATGCAGCTCGTAGATCACGGTTTTGCTCCATGCCACATGCGGGTGTGATGGCTCACCGTCATGCTTGTTGGTGGCACGATCGTCTATCGCCACGGAAACGGAACATGCCCCACGGAGTCGATGGTGCTCATCGGGCCGAATGGCGAACCTTTGACTTTGCCGTTCACGATCTCACATTCATAGGAGAACGCTCCGGGATCAAGCTCCATTGATCCTTCGATGCCTTTGGCATAGGGGTCGAGCAACAGTTTGTACGGGTTGAAGCTCACGCCGTGGTCGGGGTCCCATGGGCCGTTGACGCGGTATCCGTATTGCATGCCGTCCCATGCTTGCGGCACGTGCACGTACCACAGTCCGTAATTGGGCCCGTCCATGCGGAATAGTGTTTCGCGAAGATTGAGCGAGGGGATTCGCCGAGTGCAGATGCGCTGTTTCATCGCCTGATCGATGAAGGTCAGCCCCGGCTCGTTGAACAATCGTACTGCGTCGGCATAGAAGGCACTGGTTGGTCGAGCGGCTCAAGTACGCAAAACCACACTTGGTCCGCTGTTTCCGAGCGGACGATGGCATCCGCCCCACCATCATCGGTGAAGTAGAGACCTGGACGAGTTGCATAACGATGCAAAGGTGGGTTCTTCATAACCTCATTCTAAACACTTTGAAATTATCTGTTGACTTACTATGTCGGGACCATTTCCGCCCATGTCAGATCGATGGTTGCTGCTCTGCCGGTGAGATGCCGTTCTGGCTGTTTTTGATGATGATGTGCATATTGTGATGGTGATTGTTGTTGAAAAACGTTGATTTTCTGCGGCAACACGCTTTGCAAATAACTTTATGAAAAGAGATTTGCAAAAGAATTTAAGAAAGTGTATAGTTTTCAATCATCGGGCAGAACGATCTGCCGGAACCTCTTTCATAGTGGAAAGGACATATCATGAAAGCTCTTGTACTGACCGGTGTCAAGAAATTCGAAATCCAGAACATGCCAACACCGCAGATCGAACCCGATGAAGTGCTGATCAACACCGCATATGCAGGTGTGTGCGGTACGGATCATGACCTGTATGACGGTCGCCCCGGATCGGCCGCTGCGGTGCCGCCGATCGTACTTGGCCACGAAAATTCTGGCATCGTTGCTGCGGTCGGCGCTGATGTCACCAATGTCAAGCCGGGAGACCGCGTCGCCGTCGACCCGAACATCTACTGCGGCCAGTGCGAATTCTGCCTGACGCAACGTCCTGAACTCTGCGACCATCTTAGTGCGGTCGGAGTGACCCGCAACGGCGGCCTTGCGGAACAATTCACCGCCCCCGCAAGTGTGGTCTACAAGCTACCAGATAACGTTTCCCTGCGTGATGCCGCCGCCGTTGAGCCGGTCTCATGCGCGGTGCATGGTCTCGATCTGCTGGAACTTCGCCCGTATCAGAAGGCGTTGGTTATCGGCGACGGTTTCATGGGGCAGATCTTCGCCCAGCTTCTGCAGGCGTACGGCGTGCATCAGGTGGATCTTGCCGGCATTTCGATGAAAAGTTGCAGCGTAACAAGGAGCAGTTCGGCGTCACCGAAACGTACAACACCACCCGCGAACAGATTCCGGAAGATTCCTACGATGTAATCATCGAAGCCGTCGGCCTTCCTGCGACCCAAGCTCAGGCCGTAGCTGCCGCCAAGAAAGGTGCGCAGGTGCTGATGTTCGGCGTCGGCCCGCAGGAGGCGCATTTCGAAATGAACACGTACGACATTTACAAGAAGCAGCTGACCATCCAAGGCTCCTTCATCAACCCGCTCACCTTCCGCGATGCCATCTCGCTGGTCTCCTCCGGCAAAATGAACATCGGAGGCCTGATCAGCCATGAGCTTGAACTCGAGCAGGTGCAAGACTTCCTCGACGGCAAGATCACTGGCGTTTCCAAGGCTGTCGTCAAGATTGGTGCCTGACATGATCCGCGTGCTTGAGCGTTTGGGTGTTCCGCGAACGCTGATGCTGGGGTTCCTTGCCGTCGCCATTTTCATGACTGGCGACGGCTTCGAGCTCACCTTCCTCTCCAAATTCATGGTGGATCAAGGATTCAGCTCCTCCCAAGCGTCGCTGCTAATCACGGTGTATGGCCTGTTCGCGGCGTTTGGCGGCTGGTCCGCAGGCGTGCTTGCCGAAATGTTCGGTGCTCGCAAGGTCATGATGTTCGGCGCATGCTGGTGGATCGGCGTTCACCTGCTGTTCCTGGGTGTGGCGATTCCCAGCCATATATACCCGCTGATTCTCGGGCTGTATGCGATGCGCGGCATCGGCTACCCACTGTTCATTTACAGCTTCGTAGTGTTGATGGCGCAATACATTTCGCCGTCGCGCCTCGCATCGGCCACAGGATTCTTCTGGACTTGCTTTTCTCTAGGATCGGTGTGTTCGGAGCATATCTGCCAAGCTTCATCATGCCGTTGTCGGTGAATACAAGACATTCTGGTTCGCGCTGCCGTTCTCCATCGTTGGCACCATTATGTGCTTCCTGTTCGTGCCGAAAAACAAAGTCCTGAAAGGCGAAGGATTAAGTCGTAAGGAACAGTTGAAGGAGCTTGCCGAAGGCGCGACCATTCTCGTCACCAATCGTAAGATTCTAATCTGCGCCATCATTCGCATCATCAATAATCTGCTGCTATATGGATTCCCCGTAATCATGCCGTTGTACTTGTGCACTACGCACAATGGTGGAATCAATATCTTCAAACCGAGGAATGGATGCGCATCTGGGGATTCGTATTTGTGGTCACCCTGATCTTCAACACGTTCTGGGGCTGGTTCATGGACCGCTTCGGATGGGTATGGCCAATGCGATGGTTCGGCTGTGCGATACTGACCGTCGGTTCCGTCGCCTTCTACTACATTCCGCAATGGTTTGGTGCGAATGCGGTGATGATGATCATTGCATCGATTATTGTGGGCATCGGTACCTGCGCATTCTCGTCATTGCCGACGATTATGACGCTGTATGCCGGTGAGGGCAAGCAGGGTGCGGCATTGTCCGCATACAATCTTGCGGCAGGATTAACCACGTTCGCAGGTCCTGGCATTGCTGCGATTCTGCTGCCGGCCATCGGATACGAGGGTGTGTGCTGGGCGTATGCGGCACTGTACGTGCTTGCTTTTGTGCTGACGCTGTTTATTCGTCCTGAACAGCCTGGAATTAGCAAAAAAGCGTCACAATATGACGGCAAATGCGCTGCCGGCATCGCCGCATAGCGCATATCCTAATCACAAAAGGGAAAAATCAATCGTATTCATCATTATCAGGAGGTAATTTTATGACGAAAGCGATGTCTGAATTCACTACCGATCTGCAGCATTCCGGCATGCCGGCGAAGGATCTCGACGAAACCATTGAATTCTATACGAAGAAGCTTGGTTTTGAATTGGCCGGACTGTTCCATAACGGCGAAAACCGTTGCGCATTCCTGCGTTACGGCCATCTGACCATCGAAACGTGGGAGGGGGATCCGGCTCCGTTGACCACCGGTGCCATCAACCACTGGGCATTCGACACTCCCGACATCGAAGCCGCATTCGACAACGCGAAGAAACTCGGACTGAATTTCAAAGATAACGAAATCCAGCATATCGACAGCTTCTGGGAGCACGGCATTCGTTACTTCAATGTGTACGGACCGAACGGCGAAACCATCGAATTCTGCCAGATTGTCAAATAACTGTCATGAGATGAGTACCGTCAAATAATCGCTGAAAACAAATACAGCAAGCGAAACAGACGGAAGAAAACAAAGAAGCGTGCGCTGAACCTTATATACGGTTCGGCAACACGCTTCTTTTGTTATGCAATCGATGCGATTAATGCGATTAATATGTGCGCAAAAGCGGTCACATATCGCATAATTCGCGCACGTACGGCTCTACAAAGCGCAATGCCGCGCCGATAACGTCTTGATGGTCGAGCGCCATTCCCTTGCGCAGGGTGAAATCCGCGGTGCCGAATGGCGTATGTTCCACCACGCGTTCGCGTAGTCCGGCCATATCGTCATCGTCGAGATATTGTGCTGTCTCACCGCTGATGATCACGTCACCGGCCAGCACCGAGCGAATGTTCGTTACCGCCAGCGCCACATAATCCAGCCATTGCGAGAATCGTTTGCGATGCTCCTGCTCGCCTTGTTCCAATACCGAGAAGAAGCCGGGCAGCTTTCGCCGTCCTCCATCAGCGTTTCCGGCGAGCAATACGTGTCCATGCAGCCTAATTGCCCGCAATAGCAAGGGTTTCCGCCTGGAATCAGCGTCATATGTTCGATTGAGCCATTGCATTGGTTTGGCCCTTGGTAGAGCGATCCGTCCACGATGACCGCGCCTCCTGGGCGTCGTTCGAGGTAGATGCAGACGGCATCCTTCAGATTGTGGTCGAACCAGAGTTCCGCCATGGCAGAAGCGTCGGAATCGTGAATCATCAGCGACGGATAGTTGAGGCCGTGGCTGAGTTCGCTGAGTTTCAGGCCGGTGTTGCCCATGATTTTGCCGAAGGTGATCGACTGGCCGTCTGCCGATACGATGCCTTGCATGCAGAAGGCCACGCCGAGTACCGTGCTGCCTTGTTTCGCCAGTTCTTGCGCGAATCGTTGATGATGCCATTCATGCGCTGGTAGTAGGCGTCGTTGTTGCGATAGGGGAGTGTGCGCTGTCTGGTGGCTACGGATTTGCCGTTTAGATCAATGGCGATGGCCGTGATTTGCGTGGTTTGGATGCGCACGCCGATAGCTACGCTGGAGTGTGCCGCGAATTCGTAGATTTGCGCTTTGCGTCCGCCGGTGGATTGCTGCATCTCGCCTTTGACGATGAGCCCGTCGGCTCCATGGCGCGCAGATTCTGCGTGATGGTTGGCAGGCTGAGTCCTAATTCGTGTTCGAACATCTGCTTGGTGGCTGAACCTTGGGTGTAGATGAACGCGGTCATGGCCTTGAGATTGGCTTCTTTGACCGATAGGGCGGATTGGGCTTTCACTGGTTGATCCTTCCTGCGCAACTTCTTTTCCAAGACTACTTCATAAAAGTCCTTTCCTTATGTCTTGTGTTGGTCTGAAATAACGGGTGTTGCAAAAAAGTATAAAAAATGGCCGTGTATAAGGGATTTTCTACCACTTTTCTGCGTTGAAAATATGTTTATCAACAAAAAAGTTGAGACGGTGACAACGACGTTCCACCAAGAAAAGAGGCATGTTATGAAGATAGGTCTGCCGCGCACGCTATTGGCCGGCTTGATCGCCATAGCGGTGTTCATGACCGGCGATGGCTTTGAATTGACCTTTTTGTCCAAATACATCGTGGACCAGGGATTCAGCTCTTCGCAATCGTCGCTGATGTTCACCATGTACGGCTGATGGCTGCGCTTGCCGGCTGGCGTCCGGTGTGCTGGCTGAAATGTTCGGTGCCAAACGCATCATGTTGATCGGCGCAAGCGCCTGGGTTGTTTTGCATCTGCTGTTCGTCGGTGTGGCGCTGCCGAGCGGCGTCTATCCGCTGATGCTAGGCGTGTATGCGTTGCGAGGTGTTGGCTACCCGCTGTTCATCTACTCGTTCGTGGTGTTGATGGCGCAAACCATCGATCCCGCCAAGCTCGCGTCGGCTATGGGGTGGTTTTGGGCCGCCTACTCGTTCGGCATTGGCGTATTCGGCGCATATTTGCCGAGTTTCACCATTCCGCTGGTGGGCGAGTACTACTCGCTGTGGCTTTCGTTGCCGTTCTCTATAGCTGGACTGCTGATTTGCCTGCTGCTGGTGCCGAAAAGCAAGGGTGCTGACATCTCTTCCATGAGCAATGCCGACAAGCTGCGCGAGCTTAGTCGAGGAGCCACCATTCTGGTGCATAATCGCCAAATTGCATTGGCTGCGGTGGTGCGTGTGATCTGCAATCTGACGTTGTATGGCTTTCCCGTCATCATGCCGCTCTACTTAGCCACTACCAACAATGGTGGCGGAGCTTGGTTTGAGGTTTCGCAATGGAGTCAGATTTGGGGATTCCAGTTTGTGGTCACCATTTTCGGCAATGTGTTCTGGGGTCGTATGGGTGATTCGTATGGTTGGATGAGGCAAATGCGCTGGTTTGGCTGCTGGTTCTGTGTGATCGGCACGCTGGGCATGTATTACATTCCGCAGTTTTTCGGGGCGAATATGGTGCTTATGTGCGCTGATGCGGTTGTTCTTGGATTGGGAATTTCCGCTTTCGTTCCTATGGGAGCCGTGTTTCCCGCGTTGGCGTCGGAACATAAGGGTGCTGCGATTTCCGCGCATAATCTCGCTTCCGGTCTGACTACGTTTTTCGGTCCGCTGATTGCGACGGTGCTGATTTCCACTGTCGGATTCGGCGGCGTGTGCTGGACGTATGCGATCTGTTATGCGATCGGATCGTTGGCCACGCTCGGCATTCATCCTCATCAACCCGGATTTGACGATCGTGGCCATCGCATTGCCGCGATCGAACGTAACTAATCGCAATTGAATATCAATTGCTCAAGCATCATCATTTTTCTCAAAAAAACCATTATTCACAAAGGAGAATAATCATGAAGGCAGTCGTTCTCGAAGAGCAGGGCGTCATCAATGTGCGTGAGGTGCCTGACGTCCCCGCACCTGGTCTAGGCGAGCTGAAGATCGCGCCGCATACCGTTGGTGTGTGCGGTTCCGATCTGCATTATTACACGCATGGTCGCGTGGGTAAATATGTGGTGGAGCAGCCGATGATTCTCGGTCATGAGGCTTCCGGCACGGTGGTTGAGGTCGGTCCTGGCGTCGAAGGCTTCAAGGTGGGCGATCGTGTGGCCATGGAGCCCGGCATTCCGGATATGAGTTCGCGTGCCAGCAAACTGGCATGTATAACGTCGATCCTGCGGTGCGTTTCTTTGCCACTCCGCCGATTGATGGCTGCCTGTGCGAAACGGTGAACCATCCTGCGGCGTTCACCTACAAGCTGCCCGACAATGTGAGCTTCGGTGAGGGTGCGCTGCTTGAACCGTTGGCTGTGGGCATGTGGTCCGCCACCAAGGCTCGTATCAAGCCGGGCGATGTCTGCGTGGTCACCGGATCAGGCACGGTCGGCATGCTGACCGCGTCGTGCGCGTTGGCGGGTGGCGCTTCCAAGGTGCTGATCTCTGATGTGTCGGCAATCAAACTGGCGATTGCGGCTCAGATTCCAGGTATTATTCCGGTGGATCTCACCAGGGAGGATCTGGTGGAGCGCGTCCGCGAGGAAACGGGGGGCTGGGGCGCTGATGTGGCTTTCGAGTGCTCGGGCTCGCCGAAGTCATACGAGACATTCTGGAAGCTGATCGCTCCCGGTGGCGCTGCCGTTATCGTTGGCATTCCGGTCAATCCGGTGGCCATCGACATTACGGAGCTGCAGGCTACCGAGGTGCGCATCGAAAATATCTTCCGTTATGCCAATGTGTATCAGAAGGCCATTGACCTCGTGGCTAACGGTAAACTGAATCTGAAGCCATTCATCACCGACACCTATGCGATGGAGGATGCCCAGGCGGCGTTCGATCGCATGGCTGAGGGGCGTCCTGGAGACATTAAGCTGCAGATTACCGTGAAAAACGACTGACGTTACGCACGTTACGGAACGACGAAAGGGGTCTAGGCCATGGGTGCTGTTGCACAAGTCAACGATAATCGGCATGGGAAGGCGGCTTTGGTTCAGACCTCTTTTGGTGGATTCGTGCCGAAAGGTGGAAGTCCGAACGATTCCGGCGTATTGGAGATCATTGTGCCGGACGCGCAGGCTTCGGTGCGTTGGGCGAAGCATGGCTACCCAAGCTCGCTGGCGAAATGGCATCATCATCCTCATATTGAAATTCATCTGATTCGGGAAGGCACCGGATTGATGATGGCGGGCAATGCCGTTGTCCCGTATGAGGCCGGGCAGGTTGCGCTGATTGGTTCAAATCTTCCGCATAATTGGGTGTCCGACATCGCTCCGGGGGAGCGGCTTCGTCAGCGTGATGTGGTGTGCCATGTGCGTCCGGAAACCATGCGTCTGCTGATGTCTGGATTTCCGGAAACGTCTGGTTTTGCAATGGTGTTGAAACGTGCGGGGCAGGCATTGGTGCTGAGCGGTGAATCCGCTCGTCAGGCCGGTTCGATTCTGGAAAACATGGAGGAACATAGTCTTGCTTGCCGTGTTAGTGATCTGATTCGTGTGTTGGATGTGTTCGCGCATGCCCCCGCAGATGAATCCTATACGGTGGTTGCGTCCGGATACGATCCGGCTGTATGCAGTGGTGCGGAACGTGTGGTCAATGATGCCATCGAGTACATTTCATCGCATCTGAGCGGTGAAATTAGCATGGATTTGGCCGCCCGCCAGGCCGGAATGAGCGTTTCGGCTTTCTCTCGTCTGTTCAAAAGGGCTGCAGGAATAGGGTTTTCAGATTTTGTTCGACGATTGCGTATCGGGCATGCATGCAGATTGCTGACGACCACGAATCAAAGCGTCGCTTCGATTCGTCGCGCTTGCGGATATGGTAACGCTTCGAATTTCAATCGTCGCTTCTTTGAAGAAACAGGCGAAACTCCTACTGGCTGGCGGAAAAAATACATTGGACGAACAAGATAAATAAACCGACTTTGTAGAAGTTTGATATGATTGATATCATATAGAAAATACTTTTATAAAAGATATGGAGGTGAGACTTGAGAAAGTGTGTGTGATTTATGATAAAAAGCAACAAAAACGCTCAAAATGATGTTTTTGAGGCTTTTTGATTCCATAAAAGAACGCAATCTAAACATTAAATGAACAGAAGATAACATTTCTCTTGCGACACGACACAGTGGAACATCATATTGCATACTCACTAAAGTGTGTCCTAGGTCACAAAAGACCAGCAACGCGTCCATCCGCTTCGAGGTGGATGGAATAACGGGAAACTACTTTGCAAACCCCCAAAGAATCGAGGAGGACTTCAAGTGGCAGACGCAAAGAAGGAAGAGCTGACCAAGCCGACTCCGGAAGAGAAGCTCGCCGCAGCCGAGGCTGAGGTCGACGCTCTGGTCAAGAAGGGCCTGAAGGCTCTTGACGATTTCGAAAAGCTCGATCAGAAGCAGGTTGACCGTATCGTCGCCAAGCTTCCGTCGCAGCACTGAACAAGCATCTGGTGCTCGCCAAGATGGCCGTTGAGGAAACCGGCCGTGGTTTGGTGGAAGACAAGGCCACCAAGAACATCTTCGCCTGCGAGCACGTCACCAACTATCTGGCCGGCCAGAAGACCGTCGGCATCATTCGTGAAGACGATGTCATGGGCATCGACGAGATCGCCGAACCGGTCGGTGTCGTCGCCGGCGTGACCCCGGTCACCAACCCAACCTCCACCGCCATCTTCAAGTCGCTGATCGCGCTGAGACCCGCTGCCCGATCATCTTCGGCTTCCACCCGGGCGCACAGAAGTGCTCCGTCGAAGCCGCCAAGATCGTGCGCGACGCAGCCATCGCGGCAGGCGCTCCTGAGAACTGTATCCAGTGGATCGAGCACCCGTCCATCGAAGCCACCGGCGCTGATGAAGCATGATGGTATCGCCACCATCCTCGCCACCGGTGGCCCGGGCATGGTCAAGGCGGCATATTCCTCCGGCAAGCCGGCCCTCGCGTCGGCGCTGGCAACGCTCCGGCATATGTCGACAAGAACGTCGACATCGTGCGCGCCGCCAACGATCTGGTGCTCTCCAAGCACTTCGATTACGGCATGATCTGCGCCACCGAGCAGGCCATCATCGCCGACAAGGAAGTCTACGCTCCGCTGATTAAGGAACTCAAGCGCCGCAAGGCCTACTTTGTGAACGACGAAGAGAAGGCCAAGCTCGAGCAGTACATGTTCGGCTGCACCGCATATTCCGGCCAGACCCCGAAGCTCAACTCCGTGGTGCCGGGCAAGTCCCCGCAGTACATCGCCAAGGCCGCAGGTTTTGAGATTCCGGAAGACGCCACCATTCTTGCCGCCGAGTGCAAGGAAGTCGGTGAGAACGAGCCGTTGACCATGGAGAAGCTCGCTCCGGTCCAGGCCGTGCTGAAGTCCGACAACAAGGAACAGGCCTTCGAAATGTGCGAAGCCATGCTCAAGCATGGTGCAGGCCACACCGCAGCCATCCACACCAACGATCAGGCTCTGGTCCGCGAATACGGCCAGCGCATGCACGCATGCCGCATCATCTGGAACTCTCCGAGCTCCCTCGCGGCGTGGGCGACATCTACAACGCCATCGCACCGTCGCTGACCCTCGGCTGCGGCTCCTACGGCGGCAACTCCGTGTCCGGCAACGTTCAGGCAGTCAACCTTCTCAACATCAAGCGCATCGCTCGGAGGAACAACAACATGCAGTGGTTCAAGATTCCGGCCAAGACCTACTTCGAGCCGAACGCCATCAAGTACCTGCGCGACATGTACGGCATCGAGAGGGCCGTCATCGTGTGCGATAAGGTCATGGAGCAGCTCGGTGTGGTCGACAAGATCATCGACCAGCTCCGCGCACGTTCCAACCGTGTGACCTTCCGCATCATCGACTACGTCGAGCCGGAGCCGAGCGTCGAAACCGTCGAGCGCGGTGCCACCATGATGCGTGAGGAGTTCGAGCCGGACACCATCATCGCCGTCGGCGGTGGTTCCCCGATGGACGCCTCCAAGATCATGTGGCTGCTGTACGAGCACCCGGAAATCTCCTTCTCCGACGTGCGTGAGAAGTTCTTCGATATCCGTAAGCGCGCCTTCAAGATCCCGCCGCTGGGCAAGAAGGCCAAGCTCGTGTGCATCCCGACCTCTTCCGGCACCGGTTCCGAAGTCACGCCGTTCGCTGTGATCACCGATCACAAGACCGGCTACAAGTACCCGATCACCGATTACGCGCTGACCCCGTCCGTCGCCATCGTCGATCCGGTGCTGGCGCGTACCCAGCCGCGCAAGCTCGCATCCGATGCTGGCTTCGACGCCCTGACCCACTCCTTCGAGGCTTACGTCTCCGTCTATGCCAACGATTTCACCGATGGCATGGCGTTGCACGCGGCCAAGTTGATTTGGGACAACCTCGCCGAGTCCGTCAACGGCGAGCCGGGTGAAGACAAGATCAAGGCCCAGGAGAAGATGCACAACGCCGCCACCATGGCCGGCATGGCATTCGGCTCCGCATTCCTCGGCATGTGCCACGGCATGGCCCACACCATCGGTGCTCTGTGCCACGTTGCCCATGGTCGTACCAACTCCATCCTGTTGCCGTACGTCATCCGCTACAACGGCTCCATTCCGGAGGACCGACCAGCTGGCCGAAGTACAACAAGTACATCGCTCCGGAACGTTACCAGGAGATCGCCAAGAACCTTGGCGTGAACCCGGGCAAGACTCCGGAAGAGGGCGTTGAGAACCTGGCCAAGGCCGTCGAGGACTACCGTGACAACAAGCTCGGCATGAACAAGAGCTTCCAGGAGTGCGGTGTGGACGAGGACTACTTCTGGTCCATCCTCGATCAGATCGGCATGCGTGCCTATGAGGATCAGTGCGCTCCGGCAAATCCGCGTATCCCGCAGATCGAGGATATGAAGGACATCGCCATCGCCGCATACTACGGCGTCAGCCAGGCCGAAGGACACAAGCTGCGCGTCCAGCGTCAGGGCGAGGCCGCCACGGAAGAAGCTTCCGAGCGTGCATGAGTCGCTTCATGTATAGGCCATCAGCAGTGACCTACGTATAAGGTGCTTGCGTTATATCGGCAAGCATCATAGATAACGAGGAATTTGGTTGGATTCGTTCAACCGGATTCCTCGTTTCTTTATATAACGGGAGAGCGTTTTCGGATGATGCCGGAATGACGATCCGTTACATTCGGCACTTCGATTCGCGGTTTGCAGCAGGACTTCCGACCGCGACACGCGAGGATTTCTTAAGACTACCCCTGATGCTTAAATAAAGAAGTTGCCTGATTTTAGGGCTCGCAAATTGGAATTAAAAAAGCGAGCGTGGCACAGTGAATCACGTGAGTGAGAAACTGCATGGCTGCGCACTGATGTGGTATGGCCACGGAACTTCCACGGTTCCGGGGGCTTTCTGCGCCGGTGCCCTTTGAGAAGCAGGCTGGTAAACAGTAACTAACGAATCGCTAGAAAGGGCGGAAGGCAATGGCGGGACAGAAAATCCGCATCAGGCTTAAGTCCTATGACCATGAGGTCATCGACCAATCGGCGAAGAAGATCGTCGAAACGGTGACGAACGCGGGCGCAACTGTGGTTGGCCCGGTTCCGCTCCCGACCGAGAAGAACGTGTTCGTCGTTATCCGTTCTCCTCACAAGTACAAGGATTCTCGCGAGCATTTCGAGATGCGTACTCATAAGCGTCTCATCGACATTGTGGACCCGACCCCGAAGGCCGTGGATTCCTTATGCACATTGATCTGCCCGCAGATGTGAACATCGAGATCAAGCTGTAAGGGAGGAGGGAACCATTATGTCTAATCGCACCGCACTGCTGGGCAAGAAGCTCGCATGTCTCAGGTCTGGGACGAGAACGGTTTCTTCGTTCCTGTGACCCTCGTTGACGTCTCCACCAACGTGGTGACTGCTGTCAAGTCCGAAGAGTCCGACGGCTACAAGGCTGTTCAGCTTGGCTACGGCCAGGTTGACCCGACCAAGGTGACTAAGCCGCTTGCCGGCCACTTCGCCAAGGCTGGCGTCACCCCGCGTCGTCACCTCGCTGAGGTCCGCACCGATAACGCCGAAGAGTTCGAGCCGGGTCAGGAGCTGACCGCTGAGCTGTTCCCGGAGGGCACCCTGGTCGATGTGACCGGTACCACCAAGGGCAAGGGCTTCGCAGGCACCATCAAGCGCTGGGGCTTCAAGTCCTATCGTCGTACCCACGGCTCTCACAAGAACGAGCGTCGTCCTGGCTCTGTTGGCGCATGCGCTACCCCGAGCCGTATCCTCAAGGGCAAGCGTATGGCTGGCCGCATGGGTCATGTAACCAACACCACGCTGAACCTCACCATCGTTTCGTCGGATGTTGAGAACGGCGTGCTCGCCATCAAGGGCGCCATCCCGGGCCCGAAGGCAGCATCGTTCTCGTCCGTTCGGCAGTGAAGGGAGCCTGATAAATCATGGCAAACGTTACTCTGAACGTTACCGATAACCAGGGCAATGCAACCGGAACCGTTGAGGCTCCGGCTGAGATCTTCGGCTTCTCCGCCGAAGAAGTCCAGTCCCGTATCCCGCTGATCCACCAGGTTGTGGTGGCCCAGCGCGCCGCTGCTCGCCAGGGCACCCACGCCACCAAGACTCGCGGCATGGTTTTCCGGCGGTGGCCGCAAGCCGTGGAAGCAGAAGGGCACCGGTCGTGCTCGTCAGGGCTCCATTCGTGCACCGCAGTGGTACCACGGTGGCACCGTGTTCGGTCCGCAGCCGCGTGACTACTCCCAGCGTACCCCGAAGAAGATGAAGGCCGCTGCTCTCAAGTACGTGCTTTCCGATCGCGCCAACGCAGGTCGCGTGGCAGTCGTGGACTTCGGCGTTTCCGAAGCCCCGTCCACCAAGGCCGCTGTTGCCGCTCTTACCCCGGTGACCGAGAACAAGTTCACCACCGTGGTGCTCTCTCGCGAGAATGTGAACGAATGGCTTTCCGTTCGTAACATCCCGACCGTTCACCCGATCTTCGCCGATCAGCTCAACACGTACGATGTGGTCACCGCTCAGTACGTGGTCTTCTCCAAGGAAGGCTTCGACGCTTTCCTTGCTGCGAAGGCTGAGCCGGCTGCAAAGGAGGCCTGATTTTCATGGTCGCTATTCACAAGCCCGCACACGACATCATCCTCAAGCCTGTCGTTTCTGAGAAGAGCTACGCTCTGTCCGATCGCGGTCAGTACACCTTCGTGGTGGCCCCGAACGCGAACAAGGTCCAGATCAAGCAGGCAATCGAAGAGATCTTCAATGTCAAGGTGACGAACGTCAACACCCTCAACCGCGCCGGCAAGCGTCAGCGCACCCGCAACGGTTTCGGCCAGCGCGTCAATCAGAAGCGCGCTATCGTGACCGTCGCCGAGGGCCAGACGATCGACATCTTCGGTAACTGAAGCTAGCCGAGAAAAGTTAAAGGAAGAACTAGATTATGGCTATCCGCGTTTATAAGCCGACGACTGCAGGCCGCCGTAACGCGTCCGTCTCGGACTTCTCCGAGCTTACGCGTTCCACGCCTGAGAAGTCGCTGGTTCGCAAACTCAGCAAGACTGGCGGTCGTAACTCTTACGGCCGTATGACCTCCCGTCATCGTGGCGGCGGTCACAAGCGCCAGTACCGTCTCATCGACTTCAAGCGTTGGGACAAGGACGGCGTGCCGGCAACGGTCGCTCACATCGAGTACGACCCGAACCGTTCCGCCCGCATCGCACTGCTGCACTACGCAGACGGTGAGAAGCGCTATATCATCGCTCCGGAAGGCATCAAGCAGGGTGACGTCATCGAGACCGGCGCCCAGGCTGATATCAAGCCGGGCAACAACCTGCCGCTGCGCAACATCCCGACTGGTACCGTGGTGCACGCAATCGAGCTCCGCCCGCTGGGTGGCGCCAAGATCGCCCGCTCCGCTGGTGCAGCCGTGCAGCTCGTCGCCAAGGATGGCGCTTACGCCCAGCTGCGTATGCCGTCCGGAGAAATCCGCAACGTGGATGCTCGCTGCCGCGCAACCGTCGGTGAGGTCGGCAACTCCGATCACGCCAACATCCAGCTCGGTAAGGCAGGTCGTGCACGTTGGATGGGCAAGCGCCCGATCACCCGTGGTGAATCCATGAACCCTGTCGATCACCCGCACGGCGGTCGTACCCGCGGTGGCAAGCCGCCGGTTTCTCCGTGGGGCAAGGGCGAGGTTCGTACCCGCCGTCCGAAGAAGCTTCGAACAAGATGATTGTTCGTCGTCGCCCGAATGGTAAGAACCGTAAGTAAGGGAGTGTCGAGTAGATGACTCGTAGCATCAAGAAGGGCCCCTTCGTCGACGCCCACCTGCAGAAGAAAGTCGACGAGCAGAACGAGAAGGGTACGCATAACGTCATCAAGACGTGGTCCCGTCGTTCGATGATCACCCTGATTTCATCGGACACACCTTCGCCGTTCACGATGGTCGCAAGCATGTTCCGGTGTTCGTCACCGAATCCATGGTTGGCCACAAGCTCGGTGAGTTCGCCCCGACCAAGACCTTCAAGGGTCATGTGAAGGACGACAAGAAGGCACGCCGCTAAAGGAGAGTAAGGACACATGGAAGCTAAAGCAATCGCTCGTCACGTCCGCGTGACGCCGCGCAAGGCTCGCCGTATGGTCGACCTCATCCGAGGCAAGAAGGCGACCGAAGCCATCACCATTCTGAAGTTCGCTCCGCAGGACGCATCCCTTCCGGTGCGTAAGGTCCTGGAGAGCGCCATCGCGAACGCTCGCGTGAAGGCCGACAAGGCCGGCGAGCCGTTCCGTGAGAACGACCTGGTCGTGAAGGAGACCTATGTGGACGAAGGCGTGACGCTCAAGCGTTTCCGCGCTCGTGCACAGGGCCGTGCCGCTCGTATCAACAAGCGCACCAGCCATATCACGGTCGTCGTCGCTAACAAGGAAGGAAACCGCTAAAGATGGGTCAGAAGATCAATCCGTTTGGCTACCGCCTGGGAATCACTGAGAACCATCGTTCCAAGTGGTTCTCCGATTCCAACAAGGTTGGCGAACGCTACCGCGACTTCGTTCTCGAAGATGACGCCATCCGCAAGGCCATGAGCAAGGATCTTGAGCGTGCGGGCGTGTCCCGTATCGTCATCGAGCGTACCCGCGACCGCGTGCGTGTGGATATCCACACCGCTCGCCCGGGCATCGTCATCGGCCGCCGTGGCGCCGAAGCTGAGCGCGTTCGCGCCAAGCTCGAGAAGCTCACCGGCAAGCAGGTCCAGCTCAACATCTTCGAAGTGAAGAACGCAGCACTGGACGCCCAGCTCGTCGCACAGGGCATCGCTGAGCAGCTGACCAACCGCGTGACCTTCCGTCGCGCGATGCGTAAGGCCCAGCAGGATGCCATGCGTGCAGGCGCCAAGGTATCCGTATCAAGCTCTCCGGCCGCCTTGGTGCGCCGAAATGAGCCGTTCCGAGTTCTATCGCGAGGGTCGCGTTCCGCTGCAGACCCTGCGTGCCCTCATCGATTACGGCTTCTTCGAGGCCAAGACCACTTACGGCCGCATCGGCGTGAAGGTCTGGATCTACAAGGGCGATATGACCGAGCGTGAGTTCGAAGAGCAGCAGGCACAGCAGGGCAACAACCGCCAGGGCCGTCGCGGCGATCGCCGTCCGCGCCGTGGTCAGCGTAACGCTGCCCAGCAGCAGAACGCAGCAGCAGAGGCTCCGGCCGCAGCTGAGGCACCTGCCGCAACGGAAACGAAGGAGTGAGCTGAGAAATGCTTATCCCAAAGAGAACCAAGTATCGTAAGCAGCACCGTCCGGTCCGCCGTGGTATGTCCAAGGGCGGCAACGAGATCGCATTCGGCGATTTCGGTATTCAGGCTCTTGCTCCAGCTTATGTGACCAACCGTCAGATCGAGGCCGCTCGTATCGCCATGACCCGCTACATCAAGCGTGGTGGCCGCGTGTGGATCACGATCTTCCCGGATCGTCCGCTGACCAAGAAGCCGCTCGGCACCCGAATGGTTCCGGTAAGGGTACTCCGGAATTCTGGATCGCTAACGTCCACCCGGGTCGCGTCATGTTCGAGATCGGTGGCGTGTCCGAGGATGTCGCTCGCGAGGCTCTGCGCCGCGCAATCGACAAGCTCCCTATGAAGTGCCGTGTTATTGCTCGTGAAGGCGGTGACATCTGATGGCAGTCGGAACTGCAGACTACACCATGAAGAATCTGAACGAGAAGACCAACGAGGAGATCGAGGGCTTCCTCAAGAAGTCCAAGGAAGAGCTGTTCAACCTGCGCTTCCAGTCCGCGACCGGTCAGCTCGAAAATACCGCCCGCCTCAAGGCGGTCAAGCACGACATCGCCAGGATGTACACCGTCCTGCGCGAGCGTGAGCTCGGCATCAGCCAGGCCCCCGAGGCGACCGAAACGAAAGCTGAGGAGAAGTAATGGCTGAAGAGCGTAACTTCCGCAAGGTTCGTCGCGGTTACGTCGTGTCCGATAAGATGGACAAGACGATTTCCGTCGAGCTCGAGCAGCGTTCGACCACCCGCTGTACGGCAAGGTCGTGCGTTCCACTCGTACGGTCAAGGTCCATGATGAACACAACGAGGCTCACATTGGCGACCTCGTGAGTATTATGGAGACTCGGCCCCTGAGCAAGACCAAGCGTTGGCGTCTCGATACCATCATCGAGCGCGCTAAGTAAATAAGTTCGGCAAGGCTCCGTGAGTCACCCCGCTGCTTCTAGCAGGCAGGCGGGGTGCTTGGGGAGAACCAGCTCGGCTAAGGAGAATCAATGATTCAGCAGGAAACGCGGCTTCATGTCGCCGACAACACGGGTGCGAAGGAACTCCTCGCCATCCGAGTGCTCGGCGGATCGAAGCGACGCTATGCCGGCATCGGCGACGTGATCGTCGCTCCGTCAAGGACGCATTCCTGGCGGGTCGGTCAAGAAGGGCGACGTGGTTAAGGCCGTTGTCGTCCGTACCGTCAAGGAATCCCGCCGTGCGGATGGTTCCTACATCAAGTTCGACGAGAACGCCGCCGTCATTCTCGCTCCGGCCGTGAACCGAAGGGCACTCGTATCTTCGGACCGGTCGGTCGTGAACTGCGCGAGCACAAGTTCATGAAGATCGTGTCCCTCGCCCCGGAGGTGATCTGACATGGCAGCCAAGATCAAGAGCGGCGACCTGGTCAAGGTCATCCGCGGCAAGGACCGCGGCAAGGAAGGCACCGTCAAGCAGGTGCTCTCCAACGATCGACTAATCGTCGAAGGCGTGCAGATCGTCAAGAAGCACGTGCGTGCAACGCAGCAGGGCCAGCAGGCTGGCATCGTCTCCACTGAGGCTCCGATCCATCGCTCCAACGTGATGGTCATCGACCCGGAGACCAAGCAGCCGACCCGCGTTGGCATCACCGTTAAGGAAGAGGCGCGTGACGGCAAGGTGAAGACCGTGCGCGTGCGCGTCGCCAAGAAGTCCGGAAAGGAGCTGGCATGACCGATACTACTGTCGAAGCGCCGGCCACCCCGCGCTTGAAGGTCAAGTACAACGAGCAGATCATTCCTGAGCTCGAGAAGGAGTTCAAGTACTCCAACCCGATGCAGGTTGCCCGTGTCCAGAAGGTCGTCGTCTCCATGGGTGTTGGTGCCGCTGCCCGCGACTCCAAGCTCATCGAAGGTGCCGTCAAGGACCTCACCCTGATCACCGGCCAGAAGCCGAAGATCACCAAGGCCAAGAAGTCCGTCGCGCAGTTCCACCTGCGTGAAGGCCAGGCCATCGGTGCGTACGTCACCCTGCGTGGCGACCGCATGTGGGAGTTCCTGGATCGCCTTCTGACGCTGGCTCTGCCGCGTATCCGCGATTTCCGCGGCATCAACGGCAAGCAGTTCGATGGTCAGGGCAACTACAACTTCGGCCTCACGGAGCAGTCCATGTTCCACGAGATCGACCCCGACAGCATCGATCACCAGCGTGGTATGGACATCACCGTGGTGACCAGCACCAAGGACGACAAGGAAGCAAGCGTGCTGCTCAAGCACCTCGCTTCCCCTTCAAGGAGAACTGATATGGCAAAAACCGCTCTTAAGAACAAGGCGGCCGGCAAGCCGAAGTTCAAGGTGCGCGCCTACACGCGCTGCCAGGTCTGCGGTCGTCCCCACTCCGTGTACCGTAAGTTCGGCCTGTGCCGCATCTGCCTTCGTGAGAAGGCCCACCGCGGCGAGCTGCCCGGCG
>ENA-OQCS01000444-OQCS01000444.1-human-gut-metagenome-genome-assembly--contig:-NODE-444-length-23079-cov-1.844894_pt1 | contig 23079 bp, 23 predicted proteins | sample MGYA00242757_ERZ504575 | MGnify/ENA primary metagenome ERZ504575 (study PRJEB26092, sample SAMD00036297) | human gut metagenome | host: Homo sapiens | study: EMG produced TPA metagenomics assembly of... | reverse complement strand
CTAAAAACTCATCTGACAAGAGCATTGAAACAATTAAGAAAAGAATACAATCTGCACTCACTGTTTTACTAAAATTAAATTTTTCTTCTTTTTCTGTCACCCATTTATTAATTTGGACTCTCTTTTATTAAAAGAAAGTAATCAATGAACAAAGAGAATCCAAAAAGAACAAAAAAGTCTTTTGAGTATTATATAGCGCAGCGAAAAGAAGAATTTCGTTGTCAATATGATCATGAACGTTCATGGGAAAACCTGCAATATAAGCTTCAAAAAGAAAGAATCACCGTCTCAGTTTATATGTGTAGCAGCTCGGAGCTTTTCTTTTTCTTATTTTAGGAGTCAGTCACATATTCTCTCTTCACAATAACACACAAAACAAGGAGGCCGTAGTGGCTGCTGTGGTTTCATTTCCGGAAACAGGCAGCGCAAGGTATCCTTACTTTAGAGAATGGAGAAAAAGTGGACTTGTCTGTTAAAAAAGGTACTATTTCTAATGTAAATTCTACTGTAATCAATAATAATGCCAATCAATTATTGACTTATAAAAAAGTGGAAGAGGTTTCTTCAACTCCTCAGATTAATACACTGGCTATTCCAAGAGGAGGGGAATATCAGTTGATTTTATCGGATGGAACAAGGATATGGATGAATGCTGAAAGTCTTTTGCGTTATCCAACTTCTTTCATTGGAGAAAAAAGAGAAGTTTTCCTAGAAGGGGAAGCTTTTTTTGAAGTGGCGAAAGATGCTAAGCACCCCTTTATAGTTCATACAAACAGACATTCGGTGGAGGTACTTGGTACAAGTTTTAATATATCTGCTTATCCTGATTATAAGGTATATACGACTCTTGCAGAAGGGCGTATCAAAGTAAGTACAGCTAAAGTTTCGGTTGTGTTAAATCCTGACCAACAAGCGGTTATTGAACCGGATAATGATGATATAGTGACACGTGATGTGCCTGCTTATCTATTTACTTCCTGGGCGAAAGGAAATTATGAGTTTCGTAATACGTCTTTGTCTGAAATTGTTGCCCAACTGTCACGGTGGTATAATGTAGATATCTATTTTAAAAATGAATCTTTGAAAGATAAAAGATTTGCAGGTATCATTTTCAGGGATGAAGAGTTGAATTTTGCTATTGAAGTGATTGAGAGAGTGTCTAATGTACATTTTACCCGCGAAGGAGAAACGATTTACATTGAAGATAAGCACGAATGAGAAAGTAAAATGATAGGAGAGAATTGACTTTTTTTTAATAATAAATCAACAAACAATTATGAGTACAAAACTTTGAGCGAAACTATCTGTCGCAAAGGCCTCATGGTGAAATGCTTTGTTGCATTGATAGTATTTTGTTGTTCGGTGGGTGAAGCATTTGCCCAAACGGATACTAAAGTGACTATCAATGTGAACAATGTTTTAATCAGAACAGCCTTGGATCAACTGCAAAGGGAAGCAAAGATCCATTTTGTTTACGATGAAGAAAATATTGATTCAGGAAAACGGGTAAGTTTATTTTACACCAAAACTTCTTTGAATGCGGTTTTGGACGATTTTTGTAAACAGACTTCATTACGATATGAAGTAAAAAGAAATTTGATTCTTATTTTACCTTCAAAGGCTGAGAAAACAACCGGAAAACATGAACCCTTTTATATGACAGGTGTGGTTATGGATGAAACCGGAGAAAGTATTATTGGAGCTACCATTATGATTGAGGTACAAGTCAGGGTACTGTAACCGATATAGATGGTCGGTATAGTTTGCGGGTTACTCCTGGTGATTTAGTGTCATTTACTTTTGTTGGAATGGCAGATAAAGTAGTCAAGGTACAAGCTGGTAAGAAAGTTGTGAATGTGAAAATGGAACTAATGACCACTGCATTGGCTGATGTTGTAGTAACTGGCTATCAGACTTTGTCCAAAGAACGAGCAACAGGATCTTATTCTGTGATTTCAGAGAAAAGTACGAAGGGTAAACTGGAAACGGATGTGTTGTCACGTATTGAAGGATTGGTAGCAGGTATAAATAAAACTTCAAGCAACAGTAATGATGTTGTTATTCGTGGTATTACTACTTATATGGGAAATACAAAGCCATTGTATGTGGTTGATGGTATGCCTTATGAAGGTGATTTAGCATCAATAAATCCTACAGATGTACAAAATATAACAGTATTGAAGGATGCTGCTGCAAGTTCTATTTATGGTGCCCGTGCGGCTAATGGTGTAATTGTTATTACAACTAAACGTGGACAGGAAGGTAAAACTAAAGTAAGTTATAATGGTAGTATTAAGTTGTCTCCAAAACCGGATTTTGATTATTTGAATTTGATGAGTAGTTCCGAGCTGGTAGATATGCAGATTGAGGGGTTTGATTATTATCATACGGCTTATGAGAATTTGAATAAGCGTCAAGCTGTAAATCCGGTAGTTAGCTTATTGTATCAGCATGAACGAGGTCAACTGACAGATGGTCAATTGGCAGATGCTCTGTTACCTTATCGTACAAATGATAATCGTAAACAAATAGAAGATGAATTTGCGCGTGTAGGTATTGTTCATCAGCATAATTTAGCTATTTCTGGTGGATCTAATAAAAATCGATACATGGCTACTGTTAATTATATGGGTGATTATGGTAATCAAAAGTATCAAAGTAAAGATCGTATTGGATTTAGCCTAAAAGATGATGTGGATTTTTTTGATTGGTTATCGGCTGATTTTGGAGTTACAGGAAGCTTTTATCGTTCAAAGGGTGATAATGGAGCAGGTAGTTATAGCAGCTTGATGAGTAGTTATCCTAGTTATTATATGTTAAGGGATTTACAGGGAAATCCACTAGATTTTCAACGTACTAAATTAGATTATGAATTGCAACGTTTGCAAAGTATAGGTTTGATGGATGAAACATATAGTCCGATAAAGAATCGTGCAGAAGAAAGCTATCATAATAATTCCAATTATTATCGTTTGCATGCAGGATTGAAATTTAAAATTCTAGAAGGTCTTAATATTGATTTAAAATATCAGACAGAAGGGACTTATGATAAAATCGTACTTTATATAGTAATATGTCATATAAAGTGCGTAATATGATAAATGATGCAGCTCAATATGATGCGGCAACAGGAAGCCTTACACTGAATGTCCCTAAAGGTGGCCAATTGGATGAAAGTCGTTATGAATCTTATTCGTATACAATGCGTGCTCAGGTGAACTTTAATCGTATATTGGGAAAACATGCTATATCTGCGTTGGGCGGTGCTGAACGTCGGTTGGTGCGTCGTACTGGTGCGCAGAATTATTATATGGGATATGATGATAATAGCTTGGGAGTAAAACCTATAAATCCGTTAGTTATGTCTCCTATTAATGGTACTGAAGCTTTGTTGGGGTCGTTTAATTGGGTCTATGGTGAATATAATGCATTGACTCATACAGAAGACCGATATGTTTCTTTTTATGCTAATGGTTCATATACATTTGACGAACGTTATTCATTAACTGGAAGTATTCGTATCGATCAATCTAATTTATTTGGTACTGATCCTAAATATCAGTATCGTCCGTTGTGGTCCGTTGGTGGTAGTTGGCAGATAGCTAATGAGCCTTTTATGGAAGATTGCACGTGGTTGAATCGTTTGAACTTGCGTATGACTTATGGTGTGGGTGGTAATGTTCCTAAAAATGCAGGACCGTATATGACTGTGGTTGATAGCGGATATAATGATTGGGTTGGAGATTTTGGTTCGTATATAAAGAATCCACCCAATTCTCAACTTCGTTGGGAGAAAACGGCTTCTACCAATGTGGGGCTTGATTTTTCTGTATTCAATTCTCGTTTAAGCGGTAGTATTGATTATTATTATAAGAAAACGACGGACTTGTTAGGAAATCGTAATGCGGATCCGACTTTAGGTTGGGCAAGTTTATTGCAAAATTATGGCTCGATGTTTAATAGAGGTGTAGAATTGTCATTACAGAGTGTAAATATTCAAAATAAGAATTTTACTTGGGGGACAAATTTAATGTTTAGTTATAATAAAAATGAATTGACTAATTTAGAAGGTACGAAAGAAACGGTTTTTTATTATAGTGCATATAATGTAGCAGCTGTTGGTTACCCTATTAATAGTGTCTTTAGTTATCGTTATGCAGGACTTAATCCGACAAATGGGAATGTGTTGGTGTATAATAAAGAAGGAGAAAAAGTTTCAAAAGTAAGTTCTATTGATGATATGGTATATTCTGGAACTCGTACTCCAAAGTATACGGCATCATTGAAAAATTTCTTCTCTTATCGTGATTTTGATTTTTCATTTATGTTTGTATATTATGGCGGGCATGTGTTACGTGATGTTGTAGCTGGATATATGGGTGGTGCACCAAGTGCGAATCTTACTCGTAAGGCTTTAAACCATTGGAGGAAACCGGGGGATGAAAATATTCCGGGAGTAGCTCCGTCTTTTAATAGGAATATTTATTATACAGATGCGCAGGCATGGTATTCGGCAGACATCCATGTAAAAAAGGCAGATTATATTAAATTGAGAGATATCTCACTGAGTTACAATTTGCCAAAGAATTGGTTGAGGAAATATTTTATAGAATCGGCTGCTGTGACTTGTCAAATTAGTAATGTGTGGTGGTGGGCTGCTAACGGAGATATTGATCCGGAAGCGTATACTACATCGGGATATGATGGGGAGCATTGACTCTTCCGAATCCTACTACTTATACAATTGGTTTGTCTCTTAATTTTTAAACGATTGAATAGATAAATATGAAATTATATAAATTTTTACTTTGTGCATGTTTGGCGTTACCTGTAATGTCATGTGATGATTATTTGGATATACAACCTAAAGGGATTGTAATTCCGGAAAAGAGTGAAGACTATGAACGTTTATTGAATTATGCTCAATTGCTAAAAGCTTCAGAATCATATCCTAACTTTATGACAGATGATGTTTTCATGCCTTATGAAGATGATATGACTGGAGGATTTGTTTCTCTGGAGTTGCCGAACCAGCATTTATATGCGTTTAATAGTGAAATCTTTGGAGAAGGAGAGAGTGACGGTCTTTGGGAATACTCCTATAATCGTATTTATTATTATAACGTAGTTATTGATGATATAATGGGAGCTACTCAAGATACTGAAGAACATAAAAAGCAATTGAGGGCTGAAGCATTGGTTGGGCGTGCTTTTGAGTATTTGACTTTGGTTAATGCTTATGCTAACCATTACGATCCGTCGACTGCTGCTACAGATCCTGGCGTTCCATTGATGTTGGATAAAAATATCAATAAAACAAATTGCAGCGCGCTACAGTGCAGGAAGTATATGATCAAATTAAGACAGATCTGGATGAGGCTGCTCCTAATTTACCGGAAAAACCGGTGTTGAATGCCTATCGTGCATCTAAGCCGGTGGGGTATGGGATGTTGGCACGTATGTATCTTTATATGGGAGATTACAAAAAAGCTTTGGAGAATGCGGTGATCTCATTACAGAATAATTCAACTTTGATGAGTCTTTTCCCGTATAAAGTAGTGGATCGTGATAAATATATTGGTAGGATCGATGTTCCGGATGGAGATGAGAATCCGGAAAATATTTATATTCGTTTGGCTCCATGGACTTTTGGATTTAGTGCTACTGCATATGCTTCTGAAGAATTGGCGTCCTTGTATGATCAGGAAAGGGATCAGCGTTATCTGTTGTATTTTACGAAATATTTAGGTGGAATAGATTTGGATTATCCTCTTTGGGCACCTTATATTTATGCCAACATGGCTATGTCTACTCCGGAAATGTATCTGATAGCAGCAGAGTGTGAAGCTCGTATAGGTAGTAAAGACAAAGCTATGGAATATATTAACACCTTGCGTGATAGTCGTATTATTGATAATGTACCTTTGGTTGCAAATGATAACAAGGATGCATTGGTAAAAGTCTTGGAGGAAAGAAGACGGGAAATGCCTATGCTTGGCTGTACCCGCTTGATTGACTTGAAACGTTTGAATCGTGAACCTGAATTTGCAAAGACTATTGTGCATGAGGTGAATGGTGTAGAGTACAAATTGGAACCCAATAGTCCTAAATATATTTTGCCTATTCCACCCACTGTACTTCGTTTTAATCCTGATATGATTCCTAACATAAGATAAAAGATATTTTAATGAAAAAATTAACGATTATGATGCAACAGCAGCATTATGCTGTTGCCTGGGTTCCTGCAACAGTGGAACTAAGCAAGAATTGGCGAATACTGTTCATTTGAAAGGTCAGTTGCTTGATATGGGTAGCCAGAATGTGCGTATGAGATTTGACGGAGCGGCATCTATGCTAGGCGATAGCGGGATATTTTGTTGAAAACGGATGCTTCCGGTCATTTTGATACTACTTTTGTACTTAAAGAACCGACATATTATACTATCAGCCGCAACACATTGTATCTTACTCCAGGAGATGACATGACTATCAAAGTAACTCAGACAAATACAGAAGCGGAATTCTCGGGAATCGGAGCCGAAGCCAATAATTACATGAAGTTCCGTCTTTTCCCGAAAGGAGGTTCTTATCTGGAAGCCGGTGGTAACTTGCGTGGAGATTTTGTATCCACTAAAGCGTTGGTTGACAGCTTGGCCGCTATACGTATGCATACATTGGATACGTTAAGTAATGTGTCTGATGCATTTAAAAAGCTGGAAACAGCACGGATCAAAGCGGATATTATCAATAGTTATATCTGTTATGCAAGTTATTCAAGGATGTTTGCCGAAGTGAAGAATGAAGAAGAGATGCGGGCTAAATGGAATGAGTTTAATGTTTCATTAACTCAGGATGTAACTCCGCTATATAAGGAGATTGTGAATGAAGATATGCTGAATGTAGCTGTGGTGCGCGATGTTTTGTCTTATCAGGAAGATTCTACATTGGCTTCTCTTTGGTTTAAGGATATTTCCATTCCTGCGCGTACTACGGAATTATATGCTTGTGCTAAAATAGTCGATAATCTGAGAAATGAAGCTTCAGAACAGACTGTGAACGAGGCGAAGGCATTTTTGCAAACAGTGAAGAATGCTGATTTTGCAACAGAAATTGAAGGAAAGATTGTTCAAGCTTCCAAGTTGCTTCCCGGACAACCTGCCATTGATTTTGAAATGTTGGATGTGGAGGGTAATGTGAAGCATCTTGCAGATTTAAGGGTAAGGTGATTTATATTGATTTATGGGCGACCTGGTGTGGGCCTTGCATTCAGGAATCTCCGGCATTTGAGGCTTTAGGTAAGAAATATGTGGGTAAGGATATCGTTTTTCTTCCGGTTTCTACAGATACTACAACGAAACCTTGGTTAAGGTACTTGGATGGACATAAGAAAGAATTGACTCAATATCATTCCAATGATGTTGCTTTAAAAGAAAGTTGGGCTATCATGTATATTCCTCGTTTTATTTTGATTGACAAGGATTTCAATATTGTGAATGCATACGCTCCACGTCCGTCAAGTGAAGAGATTGGTACTTTGATTGATTCTGTTCTTAATAAATAGTAATTTATGATTTATAAAAAATATCTATTATTAGGCGTTTCTTTATGCATGTTAAATGCTTGCAATGAGTCTAAGTCTGTGTCTTTAGAGGGTAGTCTTGATGGAATCCAGGCTGATTCTATCTATTTATATCAAGTGGACAATGAGCATTATGGTAGTGTGAAACTGATTAAATCTATTGCTGTTACCGATGGTAGATTTGCTTATCCCACTGATTCTATACAAGTCGGTCTTTATTGTTTCTCTTTGCAGAATATGGAGCGTGGGGAGTATTTACAGCAATACGCTAATTTGTTTTTGGAACCCAAATCCATGCAGCTTACCTTAGGCAAGGATAAGTATGACCAACTGAGTTTACATGCTACAGGGTCTGCATTGCAGGAGCAATACGAAGCTTTGCTAGAAGCGAAATATATAGCAGGTAATCGTACGGTTCTCGATTCTTTGGATCATATGTTCTATGCGGCTCGTGAAAAAGGAGATCGTGAGGAAATGGAGCGTATCCGGGAGGTTTCCAGTCCTTATTATGAGAGTGCCTCGGAACAGACCCGTAAACTGATAAATGAGGAAATTGCTAAAAATAAAGGCTCATACTTCGGTTTGTATCTTTATTATACCTATCGCTTCCAAAATCATACTTTTAATACAGTTAAAGAGATTGATGAGCACGTAACTTCATAGGCGGTTTTGATGAGGTGTCCAAGCAAAGTGGTATATATGTAAAAATGCAAGAAGGTTTGGATAAATTTGCTAAGTGTGCTACCGGCAGTGTTGCTCCTGCTATAACAGGAATTGATTTGAAAGGAAATTCTGTCAGTTTGAACGATTTCAAGGGTAAATATGTTCTAGTCGATTTTTGGTTTGCCGGTTGTAGTTGGTGCCGTAAGGAAACTCCTTATCTGTTGAAGACGTACAATGCTTTCAAAGATAAAGGATTTACTATTTATGGTGTGTCTACAGACCGTCGTGAGGAAGATTGGAAAAAGGCTATTGAAGAAGACAAGAGCTATTGGAATCAGGTTCTGTTGCGGAAAGACGATGTGAAGGATGTGTTGGAATCATATTGTATTGTCGGTTTCCCACATATAATTTTAGTAGATCCGGAAGGTAAAATTGTAGCGAAGGAGTTGCGTGGAGATGATTTTTATAATACCGTCAAAAGTTTGTAAACGGAGCAAAATAAAGAAATGTGTTTTTTAACAAATAAAGCAGTAGGCTGGGAATGTCCAGTCTACTGTTTTTTCTTTTATGAAATATGGAGCTTTTTGAAGGAATGATATTGTTTTATTATAGGTAGTGGTATTCCGTATTGTATTTATTTTTTAAATAAATCTAATGCATGACCCATATTTCTCTAATGTTTTCCTTTTAGAGAACTTATTCTCTGTCGGATAGGTTAAAAGTTTATCTTTGTACCATTATTCAGAAAAGAAATTTATTGATAAAATAGACATAAAAGGATCAAAACGTATAAGTATTGTAAGCGTACAATACTTTTAGGAGGTCTCGTTGGATGCTTGTGTTCAGATTTAAGGCGAGACCACCTTATTCTCGTAGAGAATTTAGATTTTAATTTAGATGATACTTGCTCGTGATGAGTAGGTATCATTTGTTTTTTAGTCTATTCTGTATGGAAATGGCTTGTAAGATTATACATAGAAGATAGAATAATTAGATCACTCTGCCGTTGAAATGGAGGATTTGAGCGGATTATTTTAATTATTGGAAGAATTGTTCTATCCTTTAAAGCATATTGCTTCTATCTTTGCCATACTGAGAAAAACATTAAATTACATTATTATGAAGAATTTTCTTATCTTATCTCTGTTGTTAGCCTTTTTGACTACGGAAGTATGTGCGCAGTGGAAACCGGCTGGTGACAAGATCAAAACACAGTGGGCAAATAAAATAAATACCTCTGCCGTATTGCCTGAATATCCACGTCCTATAATGGAACGTAATGAATGGAAGAACTTGAATGGTTTGTGGGAGTATGCTATCACCGATTTGGGAGGAAATGTTCCGGCGCATTTTGACGGGCAGATTTTGGTACCTTTTGCAGTGGAATCTTCTTTATCAGGTGTGGGACAAAGAGTCGGTGCAAAAAAGGAATTATGGTATTCCCGTTCATTTGAAGTGCCTGTTGCTTGGAAAAATAAAAATGTATTACTTCATTTCGGTGCTGTGGACTGGAAAGCAGATATTTGGGTAAATGATGTGAAGGTTGGTAGTCATACTGGTGGTTTTACTCCGTTTTCTTTTGATATCACTGCAGCGTTGTCTGGTAAGGGAAATAATAGATTAGTAGTAAAAGTTTGGGACCTACGGATGAAGGGTATCAGCCTAGAGGTAAACAGGTGAATAATCCGGAGGGTATTTGGTATACTCCTGTGACTGGCATTTGGCAGACTGTTTGGCTGGAACCGGTTACTGCCAGGCATATTGAAGAACTTCGAATCACACCGGATATTGACCAACACTTACTGACTGTAAAAGCCCATTTGAATATGAGGGCACCTTCCGATCTGATTGAAGTAAACGTATATGACGGCAATCAGTTGGTTGCCACTGGGAAAAGTATTAATGATGAGCTGTGGTCATACCTATGCCGGAAGATGCTAAATTATGGAGTCCTGATTTTCCTTTTTTGTATACTTTAAAGGTCATGTTGAAAAGCGGTAATAAAGTATTGGATCAGGTGAACAGTTATGCGGCTATGCGCAAATACTCTACGAAACGTGATGTTAATGGAATTGTACGTTTAGAACTGAATAACCAACCTTTGTTCCAGTTCGGACCATTGGATCAGGGATGGTGGCCTGATGGATTGTATACCGCTCCCACTGATGAGGCTTTAGTATATGATATACAAAAGACTAAATACTTAGGATTCAATATGATACGTAAACATATTAAAGTGGAACCGGCCCGTTGGTATACTCATTGTGATCAATTGGGAATTATTGTGTGGCAGGATATGCCTAGCGGTGATCGTAATCCGGAGTGGCAGAACCGCAAATATTTTGAAGGTACGGAAAAAAGCGTTCGGCGGTTTCTGAGGCTTGTTACCGTAAAGAATGGAAAGAAATTATGGATTGTTTGTATTCTTATCCATGTATCGGAACATGGGTTCCGTTCAATGAGGCATGGGGGCAATTCAAGACTCCGGAAATTGCAGAATGGACTAAAGAATATGATCCGACCCGTCTGGTAAATCCTGCAAGTGGAGGTAACCATTATACTTGTGGCGATATGCTTGACTTGCATAATTATCCTGCTCCCGAAATGTATCTGTATGATGCCCAGCGAGCGAATGTTTTGGGAGAGTACGGTGGTATCGGTTGGGTAGTGAAAAATCATATTTGGGAACCGGATCGTAACTGGGGATATATACAGTTTAATTCTTCCAAAGAAGTAACTGATGAGTATATAAAATATACAGATATGCTTTATGACCTGATAACCAGGGGATTCTCGGCGGCTGTTTATACTCAGACTACGGATGTGGAGGTGGAAGTGAACGGACTGATGACTTATGATCGTAAGGTGATTAAAGTAGATGAAAAACGAGTGAGAGAAGCCAACGCACGTATCTGTAAATCATTAAAGTAAGGAATATGAATAAGCTGTTCTTTTGGGTATGTGCAGTCCTTATGACTGCATGTACTTCTTATAAAAATGATGAGGTCTTGACTGAATCCGGTTTAAGTAAAAGTCGTTTTCAAACGGAGATAAATGGTGAGAAAACTGATCTGTTTGTATTGAAGAATAAAAATAAGATGGAAGTTTGTATCACTAACTATGGCGGTCGTATTGTTTCTGTTATGGTTCCTGATAAAGATGGAATAATGAGGGATGTAGTATTGGGTTTTGATTCCATACAGGACTATATCAAATATCCGTCGGATTTTGGAGCAAGTATAGGGCGTTATGCAACCGTATAAATCAGGGACGTTTTTCATTGGATGGGATAGTATACCAATTGCCTCGAAACAATTACGGACATTGTTTGCATGGAGGTCCTCAAGGATTTCAATATCGTATTTATAGAGGTATTCAAGTGAGTGACAGAGAGGTGAAACTGACTTACTTGTCTAAAAATGGTGAAGAGGGTTTTCCTGGAAATTTGAATTGTACTGTTATAATGAAATTGACGGACGATAATGCTATTGATATGCAGTATGAAGCAGAAACGGATAAACCGACTGTTGTAAACATGACCAATCATTCTTATTTTAATTTAGATGGAGATCCGTCAAAAGATAATTCTGATTATTTATTGACTTTGAACGCGGATTATTATACTCCTGTTGACAGTACTTTTATGACGACTGGAGAAATTGTTCCGGTTGAGGGTACTCCTATGGATTTCAGACTTCCTGCTGTCATTGGAACTCGTATTAATCAAGATTTTGAACAATTAAGATATGGGAATGGCATTGATCATAATTGGGTATTGAATACTAAGGGGGATATTCATCAAGTTTGTGCCACATTGGAGTCACCTGTTACGGGGATTGTACTCAATGTTTATACTGACGAGCCGGGTATTCAGGTTTATTGTGGTAATTTTCTAGATGGGACATTGACGGGTAAAAAAAATACAATATATAATTTTCGGGCCTCTGTGTGCTTGGAAACGCAAAAATATCCCGATACACCTAATAAGGCAGACTGGCCTACGGCAGTAGTGAGACCAGGAGAAAAATATCAAAGTCATTGTATTTACAAGTTTTCGGTACATAAATAATGTATGTTAAGGTAGAAGGAATTGTGGAATATAACATTTGGGATAAATAAGATTCAGAGAGGAAGAGTCCTGAAAGAAGCGGTGAGGGCAAACACTGGTTCTTTTGGGACTTTTTCCGGATAATTATTGATATGGAGAATTTAATCTTTAATTTTGTACTCTCTAAACTAAATTGATATACTATGAAAAGAATATTCATAATAGGACTTCTTTTTTTATATGCATTTACTCTTTACTCTCAAAGTAATATCCGATATTATTTCAAAACATTGGATATTCAAGACGGACTCTCGCAAAACACGGTGAACGCTATTTTGCAAGATAAACAAGGTTTCATGTGGTTTGGAACAAAAGATGGTTTGAATCGTTTTGATGGTCTGAGTTTTCGTATTTTCAAAAAAGAGAATTCTGCTTTAGGAAATAATTTATCACTGCACTTCATGAGGATAAAGAAGGAAATATTTGGGTTGGAACAGATGCAGGCGTTTATGTGTATAATCCTTTATTAGAAGACTTTACAGTATTTGATAGAGTTAGTGACACAGGTGATATGATTAGTCGTGCTGTGACTCGTATTGAAAGTGATGAAGATAGTGATATATGGATTTCCGTGGATTATCAAGGATTGTTTCATTTTGATCGTGTGCAAGATCGGTTAATTAATTGTCTGCATAGAGATAAGCGTAAGAACCAATTGGCCAATGTTACGCGTTTTTGGTTTGAGGAAAAACTATGTTGGGTCAGTTTATATGACGACAACCTATATTATACAAAAGATAATTTTAAGACATTGTTTCCCTTTCAGGATTCTGAAGGAAAAGAGCCTTTTAAAGATGATATCATTAATACTTGGATTATGGGTCCCCATAATTGTTGGTATATCGGTTCTTCTAATGGTTTGACTGAAATTAATCTGACAACAGGCGGGTAAGGCGTTTGTTGAATTATTATGTGCGTGATTTAGGCTTTAAATCGGATAAGGAATTATGGGTAGGTACGGAGTCGGGGCTATATATTTATGATTTGGAAAAAGGTGAAATAGCTCATCTCACTGTTTCAAACGGGAATGATTCTTATGCTTTAGCCGATAATGCTATTTATTCTATATGCCGTGATAATGAGGGAGGAATGTGGATCGGATCTTATTTTTGGCGGGGGTCAATTACTATCCGCGTCAATGGACTTATTTTGAAAAAATTCTACCTCGTGATGATATTAAAAATTTGGGCGTAGGGTACGTGAGTTCTGTGAAAGTAATGATGGTACTGTTTGGATTGGTACTGAAGATAAGGGATTATTTCATTTTATCCGGAAAGTGGAAAGATTGAAAAATTCTCACATCCTTCTATTTATCAAAATGTTCATGGTTTATGTTTGGACGGTGATGATTTGTGGGTAGGCACTTTTTCCGGAGGTTTAAGCCGTATTGATTTGCTTACGAAGCAAGTAAGACACTATCAAAAAGGTATAAGCCCAAATTCTTTGGATGCCAATAATGTATTCTCTATTTGTAAAACTACATCTGGTGACTTATGGATTGGCACTACATCTGGATTGCTGCGATATAATCGTGATACAGATGACTTTACTAGGATGCCGGAACTAGCTAATATGTTTGTTTATAAAATATTGGAGGATTTTAATGGGAATTTGTGGCTGGCAACTTATTCTAACGGTGTTTTTCGTTATGATGTGAATAAGAAAGAATGGAAGAATTTTATTTTTCACAAGAACGATTCCACTTCATTACCTTATGATAAAGTAATCAGTATTTGTGAAGATAGTCGTAAGCGGTTATGGTTTATGACACAAGGGGCGGGTTTTTGCTGTTTTAATCCGGAAAATGAAAGCTTTACTCGTTTTGATATGTCGAAAGGTTTTCCTAGTAATATCATTTATCGGATGGTAGAGGATAATCGGGGGAATTTATGGTTGACAACTAATAATGGTTTGGTTTGTTTCAATCCGGAAACAGATGATAAACGAGTTTATACTACAGCAAACGGATTGCTAAGTAACCAGTTTAATTATCAGTCTGGGTATAAAGATAAGATGGGACGTATCTATTAGGTAGTATAAATGGTTTTATCACTTTTGATCCATCTACTTTTGTAGAAAATACTTTTGTTCCACCAGTTGTCATTACAGATTTCTTCTTATTCAATAAACGAATGCAGATCGGCAGTAAGGATTCTCCATTGAAAGAAAGCATCGTCTTTTCTGATGAGGTCGAGTTAGAATCTGATCAAAATTCTTTTTCATTGCATGCGGCGGCATTAGGTTATCAGGCACCGGAAATGAATCAATTGGTTTATAAAATGGAAGGATTTGATAAAGAGTGGTATAATGTAGGGCGGAATTCGGTAATCAATTATTCCAATTTACCATATGGAACTTATATTTTCCATTTAAGAGGATCGAATAGTGACGGAAAATGGAATGAAAAAGAGCGTATATTGAAGATTCATATTTTACCTCCGTTTTATTTATCAGGGTGGGCCTATTTTATTTATTTGCTATTAGGAATTCTGTCTGTGGTAGGTATCATTTATTATTTCCGGAAAAGGAATGAGCAGAAACACCAACAGGCCATGGAGAAATTCGAACGGGAAAAGGAACGCGAACTCTATACTGCAAAAATAGATTTCTTTACGAATGTGGCGCATGAGATTCGTACTCCTTTGACATTAATCAAAAGTCCGCTTGAAAATGTGCTTGTTTCTCCGAATGTATCTGCAGATATCCGTGATGATTTGGAAATAATGAATCTGAATACTACCCGTTTACTGGATTTGGTTAATCAGTTACTTGATTTCAGAAAGACTGAAACACGTGGGTTCAACTGAATTTTGTAGAGTGTAATATTTCGGATATATTACAGCAGATTTATATGCGGTTTACTCCATTGGCACGGCAAAAGAAATTGGAATTTGTTATTGAATGTTCGGAATCTATCTATGCGTCGATAGATCGTGAGGCGTTGACTAAGATAATTAGTAATCTGTTTACTAATGCCATTAAATATTCTGAAACTTATATTCATGTCCGGTTGTGGATGGAGGATACTTGTTGGTTCTTGTCTGTCTGTAACGATGGCAATGTAATTCCTATGGAAATGCGTGAAGAGATTTTTAAGCCTTTCATACAGTATAAGGACGGATTTTCCCGTAAGGTTTCGGGTACGGGAATTGGTTTGGCATTGGCAAGATCTTTAGCTGAGTTGCATGAAGGGAACTTAATTATGGATGATTCACAAAAGCAGAATTGTTTTATTCTTTCATTGCCAGTAAAGCATGAACATACTATTGCCATTTCGAAGAGTGAGGTTAAGTTGAAAGAGGATCCGAAAGAAGAGGATCCGGGACAATTGCAACAGAAGCCGCGTTACACTGTATTGATTGTGGAGGATAATGTTGAAATGTTGGCTTTTGTTGTCAGACAATTGTCACCTGTTTATCAAATATTGACTGCAACTAACGGAGTGGAGGCCTTAAAGGTGTTGGAGGGGCATACAGTGAACTTAATAGTATCGGATATAATGATGCCCGAAATGGATGGGTTGGAATTATGTGACCGTATAAAATCAGACTTGGATTACAGTCATATTCCTATTGTACTGTTGACGGCTAAGACCACTTTACAATCAAAATAGATGGTTTGAAATCTGGAGCGGATGCTTATATTGAAAAGCCGTTTTCTGTGGAGTATTTGAAAGTGTCTGTTGCAATTTATTAAGTAATCATGAAAAGCTGCATGCGGCTTTTGCACATTCACCGTTTATACAGACCAATTCTATGGCTATGACGAAAGCGGATGAAACTTTTTTGAAAACCTTGAATGAAGTGATTGTTGCCAATATGCAAAATCCGGACTTCTGTCTGGACGATATGGCGAGTTTGCTTAATATGAGCCGTTCCAGTTTGAACCGCAAAATAAAAGGAGTCTTGGACATGACCCCTAATGACTATATCCGTTTAGAGAGATTGAAAAAAGCTGCTCAATTATTAAGGGAAGGAGAATGTAAGGTAAATGAAGTATGTTATATGGTTGGCTTCAATACTCCTTCTTATTTTACTAAATGTTTTCAGAAGCAATTTGGTATTTTACCAAAAGATTTTGTGAAATGATTTTTTTCGGCGCATGAAATAGAATAATAGAACTAATCGCCCTCAGGAACTATTCTGAGGGCGATTTTTGAATGTATTATTCTATTAATTGGTTGAATAGTTCTAGCACATTCGGGGAGTTTGGAATACATTTGCATCACAAAAAGTTGAGAATATGATTCATGTAATACTGTGAAAAAAGAAATGCCTATGACATAACAAGAATGTGACCTTCAAATTCTATCTGTTGTATGTATATTTATGAACATACTTGTGATTAATTAAAAAGCGGAACTGAAATCTCCGCACAATTTTACAAATCTAATTCTATAAAAAATGATTAAAAAAATTATTACTCTTCTTTCTGACTATTTTTACGATGACTGCTTATGCGCAGAACGTAACAATGACCGGAACCGTAGTAGACACAGACAACCTGCCTTTAATTGGTGTGAATGTGGTTATTAAGGGTACTTCTACCGGTACTACTACTGATTTGGATGGTAAGTTTACTCTTACTGGAGAAAATGGACAAACATTGGTTTTCTCATATATAGGGATGACCCTCCAAGAGATTGTTTACAAGGGAAAACCTTTGCACGTGATAATGAAGGATGATTCCAAGGCTTTGGAAGAGGTGGTTATAATTGGTTATCAGACTGTGAAGAAATCTGATCTGACGGGTGCAGTAGCAGTAGTTGATACCAAAGAGATGAAAAAAAGCTCAGCTGGAACACTTGTCAGTCAGATGCAGGGGCTTGCTACAGGTGTAAACGTTCGTAGTAGTGGTAGAGCAGGTGAGGATGCTTCTATTCAAATTCGTGGTGTGGGTTCATTAAGTAATAATGCTCCGTTGTGGGTGGTCGATGGGATGATAACTGATCCGGGAGTTGACTTTAATCCGGCTGACGTTGAATCTATTCAGTCTTGAAAGATGCTTCCGCTGCCGCTATATATGGTTCTCGTGCTGCTAATGGGGTGATTATTGTTACTACTAAGAAAGGGTGAGTGGTCCTATGAAGGTGAATGTGAGTGTGAAAGAAACATTGGAGTGGAGTCCGAAGTTTGATTTGATGAATGCGGCAGAGTACATTAAATATAATGATATAGCTTATAAAGAAGCGATAAAAGATGGTATAGCCTCCATAACAACAACTCAGAAGCATTCCGAATATGATACCAATTGGCAGGATGAGGTATTGAAGACAGCTTTGGTACAGGATTATAATGTATCTTTATCCGGTGGTGGAGATTCGGGTAGTTATTTTGTTTCAGCTGGTTACTATAATAATGATGGTGTATCTTATGGAAATACGTTTGATCGTTATAGTTTCCGTGTTAACACACAGGGGAAAAAGGTTGGTTTTCATTCGGTGAGAACTTGGCCTACTCATTAACTAATACAGATCCGAACCAGACAAATACTTATAATGACTTTTTACGTATGATGCCTACTATTCCGGTTTATGATGAGAATAATCCAGGTGGTTATGGATATGGAGATGCGGCTAAATATAATACTTTCGGTGTAAATCCCATTGCACGTGAAAATTGGAAAAACGCCATATGAGACAAAATCGTCTGAATGGTTCATTGTGGTTGGAGTTCAAACCTTTCGAGTTTCTTTCTTATAAGTTCAATGGGGGCGTTGACTTGTATTTCTATGAAAATTCATGGTTTCGTGGTGAAGGTAATTGGCAACAAAATCAGGAACATCGTGATCCGGAGAGCCAGAAAGCACGTGATAATACTTATAATATGCTGATTGAGCACACGTTGAATTTTAACAAGGATTTTGGAAAACATCATGTCGATGCAGTATTAGGTACTACTTACCAACATCATGAGTGGGAGGGGTTATGGGCTTCCCGTCTTAATTTTCCTATGTTAGGTAATGGTGATTATCTGACAGTGTTAAATGCTGGACAAAGTAACCAACAGAATACTAATAGTATTAGTGAGAATGCCATGATCTCTTATTTGGGACGTGTTAATTATATTTATGATGACAAATATTATCTGACAGCTACTTTCCGTCGGGATGGTACTTCTCGTTTAGCTAAGGAAAATCGCTGGGGTAATTTTCCTTCTGTTTCTGCTGCCTGGAGAATTTCTAAGGAAAGTTTCTTTAAGGTACCTTGGATTGATGATTTGAAGATCAGGGGAAATTGGGGGCGTTTGGGTAATGCTTCTATCGGTGATTGGGATTATGTTGGTACTATTAATCAAAGCATTGTGACGGTATTTGGTGGAGCTATTGTACCTGGAGCCACTCAAGTAAAATTAGTGAATACCAATCTTGTTTGGGAAACCAAAGAAACCGTAAATATTGGTTTTGACGCTAGTTTTCTCAATTCACGTTTGACTTTCAGTGCCGAGTATTATCATTCAAAGACTAAGGATGTTTTGACGGAAATGCCTATTGCCATCTCTACCGGTAATCAAGAAGGGGCACCTAAAGCAAATGCGGCTAGTTTGCGCAATCGTGGATTTGAATTGAGCTTGGGGTGGAAAGATCAAGTTTCAGATTTCAAATATGGTGCATTGTTGAATATTACAACTTTGAGTAATAAAGTATTAAGTTTAGGATATGAAAACCTTTTATTGATTCAGGTCAGGCAAGAACGAGGTTGAATGGTCCGTTGGCAGAATTTTTTTTGTATAAAACCGATGGGATTTTTAAAACACAAGAACAAATAGATAATTATGTAACTCCTGATGGCGAACCTATTATGATTTCCGGGAACGTCCGCAATTAGGTGATGTGAAATATATTGATACGGATAATAATGGACAGATTACGGCGGATGACCGTCAATTTTGCGGAAGTCCGTGGGCAAAGATGCAAATGTCATTGGTCTTGAATGCTGAATGGAAAGACTTTGATTCAGTATGATGTGGAATGGGCAATTTGGTAATAAAATTTATAATGTATCCAAATGGCAAGGACGTTTGTTCTCGGACAATTCCAATTATCTTCGCTTCAAGAAGGGAGAAGAACCTTATCAGGTAAATCAGAATTCTGATACGCCACGTATAATTTATGGTGACCAACGTAATTCATGGGATGCGGATCGTTTCCTTGAAAACGGTTCTTATTTCAGACTGAAAAATATTTCTATCGGATACAATCTTAAAAAGGAATGGTTGAAGAATTTGGGTATTGACAAACTTCGTTTATATGCTACCGGTAGTAATCTGCTCACTTTTACAGGCTATTCCGGGCTTGATCCTGATTTTATAAACACTAATATTTGGAATAGTGGAACGGATAGTTTTTCATATCCTAATACTCGTTCTGTTATGTTTGGCTTGGATTTGACCTTTTAACTTATAAATTAGTATACTGATATGAAGAAAATATATAGATTTTTATTTGCTGGTGTCTTGGCTTTGTGTGCTACTGGATGCAGCTCAAGTTTATTGGATATAGAAAATCCGAATGAAGTAACCAATACTACTTTTTGGAAATCGGCGGATGATGCAAAAGCTGGAGTAAATGCTTGTTACAGTTTCTTATATAAAGAAGGGACTTGGATGCGTTGGTTGTCTTTTCGTTACGATCTGTCATCAGATGAAGGATGGAGTTCGTCTCCTTGGATAGAATTAGGTGACTGGACGCGTTTTCTTTATAATAATTATGATTTCTATGAGGGTAATAAGGTACATTGGAGCATTTTTATGTAGGGATCTTTCGTTGTAATCAGGTTTTGGCTAATGTGCCTGCGATTGAAATGGATGAGGTTCAAAAGAACCAACTTTTAGCACAGGCTTCCTTTTTACGTGCTCTGTGGTATTTTCAGATAAATCTTTTGTGGGAGAAAGGGACATTAGTTCTTGAACCTCAAAATGCTGATTACATACCTAAGGACGCTTCAGAACAGGAAATTGGGATCAGATAGAAAAAGACCTTACGTTTGCAATGGAGAATTTGCCGGAGGCATGGGATGCGGCAGATTTAGGCAGAGCGACAAAAGGTGCTGCTAAAGCTTTGTTGGGCAAGGCTTATATGCAACAACATAAATATGATAGGGCCAAAGAACAGTTGCAATGGCTGATTGATAGGGAAGGCTCTTTGTATGGTTTGCTTGATAACCGTGAAGACAATTTTACCGATTTGAATGAAAATAATCAGGAGGGAATATTTGAAATTCAGTTTGATGATCAAAATAAGGGGGGCACAGGCAATGATGCCAGTATGGCCTTTGGTTTCCAGCGTACTCAGTTTTATGCACCCGGTGGCACTCATGGTACGGGTTGGGGCGATGGTAAAGCGCGTCGTTGGCTAGTAGATGAGTTCTTGAAAGAGAGAAGGGTTGATGGCAGAAATGACTTGCGTTTATACAATAGTATTCTTTATAAACATTTTGGAGATGATTTTCCTGATCAGTCAAAAAAATACTATGCCAATGAAGATGCGTCACAATGGTTTGATGAGTGGGGACAGGATACAGAGGATTGTTATATTCGCAAATACAATACTTCTTACTATCGTGAACGTGAAGACTATTTCGCACGTAATAATTATCGTATTATGCGGTATGCTGATGTTTTATTGAGTTATGCGGAGTGTTTGGTTGAAACTGGAACTTCGGCTTCTGATGCGGCTGTTTATGTTGATAAGGTAAGAGAACGTGCAGGGTTATCCAAACTGAAAGATAGTCGGTGGAAGGATTGTTTAAGTTCAAAGGAGGTCTTTATCAAACGTCTTCAGATGGAACGTGCTTTGGAACTTTGTTTCGAAGGCTGGCGTTGGGCGGATTTGAAGCGCTGGGGATTGCTTGATTCACAGGCTGGTATTGACGAGCTGAAAGCTCGTGACAAGGACTTCAACAATTTTGTGATTGGCAAACACAACGTATGCCTATCCCTACATCGGAAGTTGAAATCAGTAAGATTGATGATGTTCCTCAACTAACTCAGAATCCTAATTATTAATAAAAAAGAAAGACTGTGTCGGAGTGTTTTTTCTTTTTATAATACTTCCGGCATAGTCTTTATTTAACTAGTATCATTTATGCTTGTCTGCAAAAAAATACTGATCTTCTGTGCTTTTGCTTGTTGCGGTACTTTATTCGCGCAAAACATACAGAATCCGGTGCTTCCCGGAGTAGCGGATGCCGGTGTGATGAAATATAATGGTAAGTATTATATAGGTGGAGTATTTACCAATGGGGATTTTTATGTTTCCGACGACTTGGTTCATTGGGGTAAACCTGTTCATGTCGTGACTATGGATAATGGCTGGAGTAAAGGAAGTGGTGCCGGTAATGAGCAGATTCACGCCAATGATATGTTTTGTTTGAATGGTGATTTTCACTTATATTGGTCTGTCAATTATTGGGGTAAGGATAAGCATGCTGTTCACATTGTACATGCTCAAAGTAAAAATGTGTTGGGGCCCTATATAGAGCCTGATAAAAAACTTGGATGGATAATCGCATTGATCCTAAGGTTTTTAAAGATGATGACGGACAATTATATATGTATATGGTGCGTTTTACTGATGGAAATACTATTTGGGGACGTAAAATGAAGAATCCGGCGGAATTTGCCGGAGAACCAGTGTGCTTGTTTGCATCATTGCCGGATACATGGGAAACCATGGATAACAGAGTGGCAGAGGGACCTTGGGTGATGAAATACAGAAACCGATACTATTTGATGTATAATGCCAATCATACCTCTACTGAGTGGGGGAATTATCAATTGGGGGTTGCGGAGGCAGACTCACCTTTAAGTTTTCAAAATGGGAATAAATATAGCTATCCGGTAGTAAATTCTAATCAAATTCTACTGGAAGAGAATTATGTGGATCTTTTACGATATGGCATCACTTATGAGCCATTGTTTGATTATACAGAAAATAATCCTGGAGTCGGTTGGATGCTTCCGGTATATCAGGCTTCCGATTGGAAGAAAGGAGAATGTGGATTCTCATCTAAAGAGATAAAAGGATCTACCACTCGTCATTTAGGTACTTGGTGGACATCTCCTTCATTGTGGTTACGTAAATCTTTTTTTGTTGGCAAACAGGTGGGAAATTTAGCACTCAGGGTTGCTCATGACGGAGATACAAAAATATATTTGAATGGAACATTGATTTACGAAAAACAGGGACGGGATTATTGTATGGTAAACCTTGATGAAAAGCAACGAGAGCTTCTGAAAAAAGGAGAGAACTTGCTTGCTGTAGAAACAAATAAAGGGCGTGCCCAATTTTTTGATGTTTCTTTGTTTGATATGAGGAGTGAAACAGCGGATGATATTTTGATGACCCCGGGACAACCTAATATTTTAAGGGGGCCCAATGGATTTGAATGGTGGCTTATATATATGGCTAATAAAAATAATGAGTGTAGGGGGCAGTATATTAACCGTGTTCATTTCTTTAATAAAACATTATTTGTTGAAGGAATAACCGGTCCTTGTACAGATGGCTATCATCCGGAACCTTCTTTGCCCACTTTTTCAATGAAAGGGGAAACACCTTCTTTTGGAGTGCTGCAACAAGTGAAACCTTCTACAACTTATATGTTTGAAACAGCAGTCAAAACAGATGGAGATGCTGGTATCATTGCGTGGTGGAAAGATGTGGATAATAATGCTTATATCGGTTTCGATACAAAGAACCACAATTGGTATTTGCGTACCATTATTAA
>ENA-OQCS01000443-OQCS01000443.1-human-gut-metagenome-genome-assembly--contig:-NODE-443-length-23094-cov-1.935952_pt1 | contig 23094 bp, 18 predicted proteins | sample MGYA00242757_ERZ504575 | MGnify/ENA primary metagenome ERZ504575 (study PRJEB26092, sample SAMD00036297) | human gut metagenome | host: Homo sapiens | study: EMG produced TPA metagenomics assembly of... | reverse complement strand
CGTAGGAGTTTGGTCCGTGTCTCAGTACCAATGTGGGGGACCTTCCTCTCAGAACCCCTATCCATCGTCGGTTTGGTGGGCCGTTACCCCGCCAACTGCCTAATGGAACGCATGCCTATCTATCAGCATGAATCTTTAACAAATATTCCCATGCGGGACCCCTGTTTTATGGGGTATTAATCCGACTTTCGCCGGGCTATCCCCCTCTGATAGGTAAGTTGCATACGCGTTACTCACCCGTGCGCCGGTCGCCATCAATCTGTATTGCTACAAATCATGCTGCCCCTCGACTTGCATGTGTTAAGCCTGTCGCTAGCGTTCATCCTGAGCCAGGATCAAACTCTTCGTTGTTGATTTTGTTTATACCTTTTGCTCAGAATCTCTATCTGTTTATTGTAGTCTTGACGGTATGTCAGTATTCCTACTACGTCTCTTGTACTACTTGTTGATATGTAATGCTTTCAAAGAACTCTTTTCGCTTTCTCTTAGCGAACGTGGGTGCAAAGATAATAACTTTATTTTTTAACTTCCAAATTTTTATCGAAACTTTTTTTCAAAAGTTTTTTTGTTTCATCATTTAAACACCTGCGTTCTCTCTCGAATGCGGATGCAAAAGTAGTGCTTTACAACATATCCACCAAACATTTCTGCAACTATTTTTTCACCCGGTTGCTATCTCTTTACGCTAACTACTGAACCTCTGAACGTTACAACTGCAACTTTTTTATCTCTCACTTTACAACAGTTTATGGATATACGGAATGATTTTATAGATCTTTATAATGTACATGGAAAGACGGTATACTGATAAAACATCTATACTTTGGATTTCTCAAATCGTAGTAATGAATTTGGAAACTCATTACTATAATGTATCTTTGTCACCATATCAATTATTCACCTAAAAACTTAATTCTAAAATGGAATCAGTAATGAAAAGAACGACAGCCACCGGCTTTTTGTCTACTTGTGCCATATCGTTGGCCCTATTTTCTTCGTGTACCAGTGTTGAACCCAATACACTTACACCCGAAGAAATCGCAGACGGCTGGCAACTCCTCTTCGACGGCAAAACATTAAACGGCTGGAAAGATTACAACGGAACAACCCTGACACAACCCTGGCATGTGGTTGACGGATGCATCCAAGCAAAAGGAAACGGTAGCGACGCGAGTGGTTATATCGTAACCGACAAGCAGTATGAGAACTTCGAATTGTCTTGGGACTGGAAATTGTCCAAAGGAGGCAACAGCGGTATGCTATACCATGTAGTCGAACGTCCCCAATTCGCCGTTCCATACGTCACGGGACCGGAATATCAGTTAATAGACGAACCTAACTTCCCCGAACCACTGGAAGAATGGCAGAAGTTGGGTGTCGACTACGCCATGCACCTCCCCGACAAGGCAAAAATGAAAGTAAACCCGCAAGGAGAGTGGAACAATTCAAAGATCGTATTCGACAACGGACATGTAGAACATTGGTTGAACGGAGTCAAAATCCTAGAATTCGAAGCCTGGACTGACGATTGGTATGCAAAGAAGAACAGCGGTAAATGGGCAAACGCCCCAGAATACGGCTTGGCCAAGAAAGGTGTCCTTTGCCTGCAAGACCACGGATACCCTGCTTCTTTCCGTAACATCAAGATCAAAGAACTCCCCCGCAAGACAAAAGAAGTGACGCTATTCAACGGTACAGACCTAAAGGGATGGGAAGCCTATGGCACGGAAAAATGGTATGTAGAAGATGGTTTGCTGATCTGTGAAAGCGGTCCGGACAAGAAATACGGCTATCTGGCTACACGCGATTACTATGACGACTTCGACCTGACGGTTGAATTCAAACAGGAAGCAGACGGAAACTCCGGCGTATTCATCCGTTCCTTTATCGAAGAGGATGTTAAAGTGAACGTTGGCAGGTTGAAGTAGCTCCCAAAGGCCATGACACTGGCGGCATCTATGAATCATACGGACGCGGCTGGTTGATCCAAATCCCGGATGAAAAAGAAAATATCCTGAAAGAGGGTGACTGGAATACCATGCGTATCAAAGTACAGGGAGACAATGTCCAAACTTGGTTGAACGGTCAAGAGATGGTCAACATCAACGATGAAAAGATCGGAGCCGGACAGGGACGCATTGCTCTGCAAATCCATGATGGAGGCGGTATCAAGGTTCTCTGGAGAAACCTGAAAGTAAAAACATTATAAATTCTTGTCCCATAAAAAATGACTCCCGTTCCAAACAATATGAGACGGGAGTCGTTTTTTCATTCCTTGCGACCATGTCTTTTACGAGGAGACTGGGGGCGTTGCTTTTCGAGATATTGTTTATACTGATCCTCCGTCAGTATCTTTTCATCTCCGCATCCCGATCATCCCGCAAGCTCATCATCTTTTCGCGCATCTTCCGACGATCCAAATCGGCCTGTTTTCTTTCCGCTTTCATCTTATCTCTGAACTCAGCTTCCACTTTACGGAAATCTGCCGCCTGTTTCTCATCCAATTTCAGATCAGCAATCATTTTTTCACAACGTTGTGCCGGATCACCTCCTTTTTTTGCACCTCGTTTGCCATCTTGGGCAAAAACAGAAACCGAACTGATCAAGAGAACCAAACACAATCCTATTACCTTCTTCATAAACTAATTACCTGTTATTAATATTAAACTTATTTGTTTTTGAAGCGCTTCTGGATAATAGACTTGGAGCCGGACGAAAGGTTTAACCCAGATCGATGTTATTTTATTATTTAACAATGATTTCCTATTGAACCGGACCACAGGTAATTCCTTCCGTTTTCCACTTTTGTAGAAAGGAATTCAATTTGTCCAAAAAACGTTGATAGTCCTTGTTGGAAGCATCCGTCCACCCCGTTTCCGCATAAGCGCCAAGCGGGGATAGACTTTCAGATTCATGCTCTCGACTGTCGGGATAAACTCTCCCCACATTTGGCATCCTAATCCCAATACTTTACTTTTCTGATCATCCGTCAGGCCCTCCGGTACAGGATTGAACGAGTAAGCTTTTTCCATAGGAATCGACTCGTATGAATAATCCAAATAGGTATATTCATGATAAGAATTCACGACATCATATCCCTTTTCTATTGTTTTCCTAATAAGAGCCGTGTCTCCCTTCCAGAAATGGACGATCGTACCGGAAGCCAACTCCTGCTTCACGCCTTCTGTATCGGCATCTGACTGATATTCGTGCAGTTTATCTCCGGTAATTTCATTCCACCCCATCATTCTCTTGCCCTTGGCTGCCAACATATTGGATATTTCATTTGTAAAATAGACCTGAAGTTCGGCCGGAGTCTTCAAATTATGTTTGGTCATGTAAGCACGTATCGCTGGGGAATTTTTCCATTGATCATATTTCACTTCATCACCTCCGATATGGAACACAGAACCGGGGAAGATCGCGATTACCTCATCTGTGACCTCGTCCAAGAATTTCATCACGTCAGGATCAGCCACATTAAAAACTTCATAATGTACACCGAATTTCCCCGGCACTTTTATCTGTTTTCCGCTCGTCCCTAACCAGGGATAAGATGCGATAGCTGCACTGGCATGTCCTGGCATACTCACCTCCGGTATTATCGTTATATGGCGTTTTGCCGCATAATCCACAATTTCTTTTAAATCTTCCTGCGTATAAAACCGCCATGACGTTTACCGTCATACACGTCACTCCCAAAATGGTTGATTTCGGAAGAATCCCTGAAAGCTCCTATTTCCGTCAACTTCGGATACTTCTTTATTTCGATACGCCATCCTTGATCGTTGGTCAGATGCCAGTGGAAGACATTCATTTTCAGGTCTGCCATTTCATCCAACAGCTGCTTCACCACTTCTTTGCCTTTGAAATAACGACCTTCGTCTAACATAAAGGCACGCCACGAAAAAGCAGGGTAGTCCGTAACGATCGCCTTCTGTACCATCAACTTGCCGTCTTTTTCTTTGATCACCTGCCTCAAAGTCTGAACACCATTCAGGATACCGGCCGGTGAATTGGCTTTTATCATGACCTTCCCGGATATTGCGTCCAAAACATAGCCTTCCTTTTTATCCGGCAAAACAGTCGGGTCCAACTGTAAGGTTATATCCGCCTTCCCGCCACCTTCATTCAATACGGCTCCGACTGAAAAGTCGGAAGACAGATAGGATTGAAGGAGTTGCGCTTCATTCGCCAGCTCCGAAGGATAGGCGACAACGGGCTGGCTCTTCAATTTGACAAACCCGGAAGCGTAGGCGATTTCCGCCGGTTGGGGAATCACGCATATTCTTCTATCGGGAGTTCCTGACAAGAACAAAGAAATACCAAACAAAGGGAAATAAGAAGACTTGATTTCATAAATGTCCGAATTTAAAGTTAGCTCAATGCGACAACAACATCACACTGAGCTACAAAATTAATCTTTTTATCCGATAGCCGAAATAATTATATCTCAAAAACAACATCTTAGAGCCTGTTTAAACCAAACATTTTACCTCCAAATAAAAACGGTGCAGTCAATAGCACAATATAAACAGCTCATTACAAGTAGCTTACAGAGGTTTTCCGTTCATTATGGTTCAATCTACATCTTAAAATAAATATATTAATATATATATAAGCTCATTTCCTTGCCCCTCTTTAAACCGGCAAAAACACGACAGGAACGAGAAAAATCCCTTCTTTCGCATCCGGAAGTCCGGTCTTTCACCTCCCGAACTCCATGGTTTGACACACCAAAGTCCCTTGTTTCGTACACAGAAGTCCCTTGTTTCAAGGCTCACCCAGATATTGTACGATCGTCCTCACCTGCAGGGGGAATCAACATCTTCTTTCCTTTCCTCCAACCGTTACCCTGTAGCTCTGTCTTTAGCTCCGGGTTTCCCCCACCCATTTGGACAACCGTTTCCCTGCCGATGCCGGCATCAAATCCAGACCGTAAAAGATCGCCAATTCCTGCCTCCGTAACTCCTGACTTCGAATTCATTCATCACCATAATCCCCATCATTTTATCGCCCTATAAAGATAAGAAATAATTACTGATATTCAAAATATAATGACATCTATATTCTGCCTTTTCCTACCTGTTTCCGCACCGATCTTCGCCGATATTCCCCAAACCGTATTTCTGCCTGTAACGAGGCCCTACCTTCGTATTGTCATCGATAATGAAAACAGATAAATATCCTCGAAAACAAACAGCAAAACAGTGTCGAACAAAATTCAAACAGGCTCTAAATCAACATTGAAAAAGTCATTCTTCCAGATTCTTTTCCGGAGCAGTGCTTCCAGAAAATAATAATCAGCATAAACGATCGGAACATCGATCTCCGTTCCTGCCGGTTTATGGCCGGTGCTTGAATGCAACAAAAACCATGCATCTGATTCAAGGGAACCCTATATGATTCCGTCAGATTTTCCATAATGGTATCAGCCCATTTTTATATTGTCCACCCTTATCCGAATAAGCCGACAATTCATATAAAGCAGATGCAGTTATCGTAGCAGCCGACACATCCCGGGGAGAGGCTGGGATCTCCGGGTCATTATAGTCCCAATAAGGGATCAAATCCGACGGAAGATTGGATGATGAAAGATAAAAGAAGCGATTTGTTCAGCCTGATTCAAATATCTCCTGTCTCCAGTCTCCCGAAAACACATCGTATAGCCATATAAACCCCATGCCTGTCCACGCGCCCAAGCAGACTCATGAGCATATCCCTGATGGGTATGTTTGTTTCGGACATTACCGGTTATCGTATCGTAATCAATCACATGATAAGAACTATAATCTTTCCTGAATGATACTTCATCGTATTATCGGCATGAGTCACCGCAATTTTGTAGAATGTAGAATCACCCGATGCTTTGGTTGCCCAAAACAGAAATTCAAGGTTCATCATATTATCTATAATAACCGGATATTGCCATTTGTCACCATTATGATCCCAGGAACGAATACAACCGACCACCGGGTTAAAACGAGAGGCCAAAGAGTTTGCCCCCTCCAGCAATACCTGTTTATATTTATCCGATTGCTCCATACGGTATCCGTTGCCATAACTACAATAGAGCATAAAACCCAAATCATGAGTACCCTTATATGATTTTAAAGGCTCCAACAATTCAGTTTGAAACTCCGCCTTTTTTTCCAAAAATCATCTTTTGTATATTCATACATATACCAAGTTCACCAGGGAAAAAGCCACTACACCAGTCCCTGGCACGAACCAATCGCAAGGAGCCGTCAGACTGGATATTACGTGGAGATGGTAGTTCTTCCGGCGTCTTACCCAGAGAAATCCGGACATTTTCCGTTTCTGTCAGTGCATAACGCAATTGCTGGTCTGCAAAAGCAAAATCCTGACTGACCAAATCACCCGCTCTTTCTCCTGTACAGGAAAGAGCCATTAAACCTACACAGATAAAAGAAAATGCTTTTTTCATCTTCATAATACCGATTTATATGTAACATTTTTATTTTCTCCCGGTAAAAGGAATACTCTAATACTTTGTTTGGCAGATAATTCCAAATCCGTATCAAATCCGATAATTGAAATACCCGGATTCGGCGAATCATAGCTAAATTCAGATTGGGCAGGTGAAATATGCCAACGAACTTTTTTAGGACCTTCGACCTTTATATACAACTTCTTGCCATCTTTTTCCAATAACATGACATTATCAGCTACAATCTTAGCCGAAGCCGGAGTTACCATCGTCCACGTCATCATCGTAAAACGCTTGGTTGCCTCAATCACATCTTCCACCACCACATACTCTTTATCGACTAAGGAAACAGCCCGTTTTGCACTTTTTACCTGATCCTTATACACCGGGGTCAGATCAGAAATAACATACATATTATTTTCCTGATCCGAATAACCATCAATCTGAGCTTTGCCCTTTACATCCTGGTATTTATGATTAAATGATAATGTGTTATGGGCAAAATTATTATAACGGTAAACATCCCAACGTTGAGAATTCTGGCGCGAATTCCACAGATCAACCCCTCTCGTCTCCAATCTGTTGTATTCTTCTCCTCCCATATCCATTCCCCAAAGGACACCATCCGCTTCCAATAAAAAACTACCGACATCCATATGTCCGTGATTGACAGAAGGCGACCCCATTTTCATCCCGACATAAACGGCAGACGAATCATTCCAGGAAGAACGCATAAAACAAACCGGATTATCCCTTGTGCCTTCCATGATAGCCGAACAGGTTTCTGTGGATTCGCCAATGAAGCAGAAGCGCCCCAAATCAACATGGCCGGAGCCAAACGATTTTTTTGATCCGTTTTTGTCCGTCTTTTTTATATAGTTGCACCTGGTTATATAAGATAGAGGCATCTTTTGTCTTATCATAAAACCAAAACATAGTCGGTGCTAAAAATGCAGTCCCTCCATTGTCTGAATAAGCAAAGTTTTTCAGATTTGGAGTAACGGCATGTAAGATGTACTCGCCTGTCTTTAAGAAACCGGGCAACTCACTTAATCCATAATCCGTTCCAAAGGCCTTTTCTATAGCACTAAGAAACATGGCATTGAATGATGTTCCATAATCCCAATAACCAATACCTTCCGGATAAGCTCCGTCAGGGGCATAGTGCCCCATAGGATCGAGATTTTATCGATAGCCCGGTTTATGACAGTCCGTGACAACTCCGGTTCTTTCTCCCATATAGCCAAAGCACCATAAGTAACACCTGCATGGCAAACCTGGCTCCAATTGTGGACAGCATTGACAAACCAATTGTATCGTTCATCAAAAGAAGGTTTCAGGCCTTTTTCGACAATCGCATTTTCTATCTCCTTCTTTGTCTGTACCGACAATTGAGGATAAAGCCAATCATATCCGATCGCTAAAGCCATCGTCATTTCCCCCACATCTAAGAAATGGGAAGGATTCCAGTCAGAAAAAGAGGCTGCTTTCAACATCTCGCTCTCTGCTCGTTTCAGAAACTCATTCTTCCCAGTCATCCTATAAGCATAACTCAAGATGAAAATACGGCGTAGATTTTCTCTCGATACACTTAATAAACGCCTGCCTGTCTTTATCCGTTCATTCAAGGGCAGTTTTACGATTTCTCCAGCTTCGTCTACTAATGACTGATGGATATCTTTCCATACAGCATCTTTCATTATCACTTTTTTCAACGCTTTTTCTTCCCCCTTCTGTAGTAGAATTCGGGGATGCCCGGACAAGCGGGCAGAAGCATTCACAAACTCTTTCTGTGCAAATAATACATTGTGGCAACAAAATAAGGCCACTAACCATACCAAAATACGTGCCTTCATTCTTCTTAAATTTAAGTTACTTATTATATATCACACTCTTTCCTGCATATTCATTTTGAGGCAGCTCTACGGTAATCCGGGTTAAAGCTTGTTTTTCATCCCATTCGGTTTGTATATTTTCTTGTGCCGACCCAACGATTTTCTGATTGACAGACAGATGGAGTTTCTTCATGAAACGGGTCGGATCAGAAACGCCCAATGCAAGTATTTCACCGGCATCATTATATTTCACCATCAACATTCCGGGAGCATCCATCTCCACCACGATCTTGTCATGGATCCGAAGCGTTCCACCTTTATAAAATACCGCATAAGCCATATTTAATCCGTCATGCCGGACAGCCTGCACATCAGGACAATTCGCCAAAACAACCACTCCTTCCTCTTCTACCTGTTTCTCGATAGACAACGGATCGGCGGAAGGAACGACCATATAGGCATAACCTTCATTATTCGGATAGCTACCGTGATCGACAGAAAGGGTGAACACATCTTGCTGAATAATGTCTGTAGGTGTAGTAGTCTGCCGGTTAGCAATCTTCCAGCTTCCTTCCGTAACGCTGATTGGATAATATGACATTCTCTTTATTGAGGAAATAATAGCCCACTTTGTCATGCACCACCCATCGTACCTCTTTTTCATACGAGAACCCCGTTCTTGCGGATGAATGCCGTCAGCATCGCTTACGGTCACCTGCCCGTTCAAGAGACATTGATTGACAGTTGTCAAAACCTGGTTCTTCATCCGGCTGGATATGTTCGTCCCCAAACAAACGTATGTTTTATCGAAGAAGAACCATGCTTTCTTGGCCGCTAAACCTGTGTGCGGACTTTTGAAATCGAGACCAACCGCCCCATATGTTCCATCTGTAACCGCCCCGACATAATCGGTCAACCCCCATTTCTGAATTTCATTCTCACCCGGCATCTTATCCAATTGCACAATCGTTGCCCCTGGTATCTTCATCCAATCATAAACTGGTGTCAATCTTTTATATTCATCTCCCCTGACAGAAAGATAATTTGTCCCGTCGCCTCTAAAATGATTCATCAACCCTTCCCCATTATACGGTTCTTCCATATTGGCATTGCGGGTAGAATACATTCTGACAGAAGTATAAAAGTCAGGACGTTGGAACACAAAATGATCCGTTCTCCAAAAGAATTTGGCAAAAGAGCCCGGCCGGCAGGAGGAATCCCCTTTCTTAAACAGATGATATTATCCAATTCCGCTTGCCTGTAATCAGTCAGGTTTCTCAACTTTTCAGGATCGGAAGGGCTCCACACCCTTTCTTCACCGGCCGGGTGATGTCCCGGTTCAAGATACCCGGATCCGAAATCCTTCCATAAACCATCTGTTTGCAAATGCCGTCTAAATAATAGTCAATCAATAACCGGACAGCTTGTTCCGAAAAACGGAATTTCGTATCCGCCACATTCGAAGCCCATTCTATAAAAGCACTGGCATAACCGGAACCATAAGAAGTGTGTTGTTCACCCAATCCGTCCGGTGATGGAAGCTAAAATCATGTTGCATGCCTCTTTCGGTCGAGAATTTTATTTCTCCCTCTATAACTTTCATCAGCATGGCAACCTCTTGGACATCTCTTTTAAAAAGAGCCGCTTTCGCTTGCAAACCTGCGATCTTTATGCGATCACCGCTGGGACGTGCTCCCCAAGCATTGATATTCCCACGTTCCGCTATCTTCAACATCCGTTCCGATTCTTCCGGAGACAAATCCCGGTCGAGTATCAATAACAGGCTCACCATCGTATTAGGCGTACCAATTTGGTTCCACCACCAATTCTCACAAATGAAATCATTTTCCAACCAGAAAGCCAATGCCTGATGAACGGCTTTCCTTACCTGTTTATTTCCTTTGTAAGGAGACCCTTTCTTTTGATAAGCAATGCTTAACGCCAACATATTGCTGAGATGCCGTTCATGCTGGAAAGCCGTACGGGTAGTATCGACATAGTCTATCCCCGGCCAACTTCCATCCGGCTGAAGTGTTTCCAGCAATGTCTTGATCCGGCTGTCAGAAACCAAAGCGCTTAGTAATTGCATGGCAAAACGTTTTCTAAGTTTCTCTATATCGGCATCTTTTTTAGCTACAAACGATTGACTCCCTGATTATACCCACTTAAAGAGAGTGGCATCAATGTCGGGAAAACCCATGCAAATGGTGTACCGGATAAATATGAGGGCGGCTATTTTCAACATATTCCCCATATGCAGACTCCCCATATATACCCGCCATAACCTCCAGCAAATTGTCCGGCCAAGTGGCATGCGTCCCAACATTCGGTCCTTCATACCACTTCCATTCAGATGGAGATTTTTGATAGCGAAGCAGATAGTCCAATGCCTTTTTGACCGACTTTCCCTCCTGTTCCCATAAGAACAGATTCTCACCCGTCAAATTATAGGCGACCCAAAAAGAAGCAGTCATAGGAGCCAACGAGAAATAGGTATACCAAATACCATTCTTCTCGCGAACCACTTCTGCCGGCATGTGACCGTCACTTGCGATCTTATCACCCAAATCACCTTTAATCAACTTGATATTACGTTCGATTTCCTCTTTATCATCCAAAAAAGAAGCGGCTAACAAAGAGCCCAGACGTCCCCAATCAGCCCAATTATTCTTCCGTTCACGAATTTCATTTGTCGCTTTCCGATAAACGGACGTCACCCAATCCTTAAAAAGCTGCTTCTCATCGGCGTCCCATACCGACGTATCATCCATTAACTCAGCTGCCATTAAAAATGCCGACCCGGAGTAGCTCATCACCAATGGTCCATCCGGTTCCGAATATTTCTTATTAATGGTAGCCCATGCATTCATAAAATAACACGCTTTTTCTCCATACCTTTTCTTTCCCGACAACCGGTAAGCCAGTGCAGAACAATAAGCGGCAAAAGCATCCTGTTGCAACGCCAACGAATTGGCCCGGTGCTCTTCGGGTTTCACATAGTAACCGGGAACAGCAAAGTCATTTCGTGCATGGTGAGTGACCTGTTGAATGGAATCTGCATAACGGATCAATTGCACATACGCCGTATGATACGGTTCCTGTTTCCGTCCTATCATTTTTTTTCACAAAGGCTATTTGTTTTAATGGATGCATGCTATGGTTCGCCCATAGCGATTGGTACATGCCAAACAAACAAAAGGACATCAATATTCCAATAATTACTTTTCTCATAACATTCCTATTATTTCATGGTACTATTTTCAATCACTTCATCTTAAAGACTCTCTCGCCTCCAGTCAAATAGAAAGGTTCTTTCAACATCCCATTCTTCGCTTGTATTTTTATCGGACAATTAGAACGGACAAGAAGTGAGGTTTGATCATATTCCATATAAAAACTACCTCGATTCTCCGACTCAACCTTAAATTCCTTATTTTCTACAAAGGATCCATTTCCCACATACACACTATTTTTTCCTTTCCGCTTTGCAAAAATAGCAAAATCACCACAACATTTCTGATTATTCAATATGACAGGTCCATCTTTCAAAATATTAACTAATGTAAAAGTATCACCTTCTTTTGTCTTTACTTTAATAGCACAACCTTTTTTTCCCAATGAATCCAATTTTATCCGGTCAACAGACTCAATTAAACCAGTGGATAACTTATCCGATATGGGTTCATAAACAACAACAAACGGTTCTTCCACAGCAGGTTTCTCTTTCCGCATCGTAACAACAAGAGAAGGTTTGCTTTGATAAGGAGATGAAGCGGTTTTCGCACTGGGTGCTAAAGCTGTAAAATAAGAAACATCTGAAGAGGCCGGCATCCACATCTTCATGTAGCTTGTTCCTGTGTTTAATAGTTTTGCAGAAAATAAAGCGACAACCGTGCTTTCATTGCGTCCGGTTGTCCGTACCGAACGGAAATACCGTAACCCCGGATGATCCTCCCCAACACAAGGATAAGAAAGAACCTCATCTTGTTTCAGTACTTTTCCGTCTTGTGTATAAAGAGCCACACTATCACCTATATTATGGTACAAATAATCATTACTGATCGCATTATCGGAACGATAAAAATCCACATAAAAGCCATGTTTCTCATCGATACGAAGAATCGATAATAAACGGTCTTGATTCGTTTTTGTCGAACCATCATAATATTTTGTCAATGTATACGAAAACTCCTCAGATATAGCCTTTTCACCAACTGAAGGTTCCATCGATACCAATTCAACCTGTCCTATCCTTTTCGTTCCACCTCCACCTCTAAACGGAGTTACCGAAGTAGAGGCACCTGCAGCTACAACCGTGTTATGAGCCGCCCATTGTGTATAATAATTAACATGCATCGGATGTTCATAGGTAGGTCCATTACCCGGATCGATACCTTGAACAGTCCCGGCTCCATATAACTCCATGCTCATACCATTGGAATGATTATGATTATAAGTAGCTCCCTGCACTACACACATTAACCCATTCTGCGGATCTATTCCATTTCGCTGAAGATAACAAGATGCAAAATCCAACTTCTCCGATCTGTTCCAAAGATGATTATCAACACTCTTAGCCTTCGGTAATTCAGGCAAATAACATAACAATCCAGTCAATCCGGATTTTGAACGGTCATATTGTCCTGCCTGTTCCAAAATCATGGCAGCATTCAACAAATCCGGAAGAATCGGTAGCTGATATTTGTCGGCCATCAGAATAGCACTCTCCAAGCACTCCATGCTTTGGCGCGGTCTTCCCGTATCGCCAAAAGCGGAAGCGGTTAAGTCGGGAAACGAATATTTCAACATAACATAAGAAGCGTTCAACAAAATAGGATATTGATTAAAAATCTGATAGCCATTATTTTCAAGCATGAGTGCAGCTTCTATTAACTTCGATACCGGATAATTATGATAACCTCCTGGTTCTTTCCAATGCCCATCCGGTGTAAACCACAACTTGGATGCGGAAGGTAGGCTTAGTTGTCCGCAACCATCCACAACCGTATCCCGGTTCAAATAAAAATCCAAATAAAAATTCCTTTTCTGTGCATCTTTTAATGATAACGCTGCTGCGACCAAAGTCGAACTTCAGCGGCAAACCAGTTATTCCCTGTATATCCCCTAAACGACAACGCCCAAGCGACCTTTTCAAAAGCTTTGTCATAATTTTCCAAAGGATACTTATATTTTACCAGATAAGGATACAAGAAATCATAAGCCAAAATCAACGGCTTCTCTTTCTCATCTCCCAACGTCTGGATATCTAAAAAGCCGGTACGTCCAGGGCCGTCAATCGGTTCCTGATAGACAACTCCGCTTACCCACTGGTTCAAAATATCGGCAGCAAACTTAGCATATTTTTCTTCTCCTGTCAGCCAATAAATGACAGAAGCCTCATAAGCCAATGCATTGATTCTTCCGTTAATAGTGCCCACATATGCCTGTGGGTCCACACATTCATATTTCTGAGTGTCCGGATTCAGCAAATTCATTGTCATAGACGTATCATTCGGGACAATATCCTCCATTTCAGGAACAACATAAGCCCGGCCTTGCGGTGTGATCGGAGCACGTTTATGTGGTGATACCCGTACAGTCGGAACCGGAGCGTCACCTTCGTAACCAATCAATTGTGTACCTTCTTTATCTGATATAAAACGGGTATAACGTTTTCCGGGAATCCTGTTCATCAAATAGCGGTCCAAAATCCAATCCGGTTCTGCCTGATGCCTTTCCACATAGACAGCCAACCGTTCCTTTGTCTGATTGAAAATATGTTTCGCCCAAGCCTGTTTCTCTATTTTATCTAACACAGCCACTTTATCCTCATCTTTGACAAGAATATGCGGATATTTCTCTGCCCAAACCGATAAGCTGGCAAACAAGACTAAAATTATACTATATATCGTTTTCATCATTTGTCCATTATAATTGTTCCAATTGCAGTTTTTTCTCAGAAGAAAGCCATTCCTGCCGCTTTTCTTTACCGTTCCATCTATAAATTATATCTGTTTCTTTCATGCCAAATGCCCGAATGCCATACTCATTATTATACTGAATCTTATTATGCCTAATTTGAATCAAGTTAGAGCCATCATGCAGATATTCACCCATAAAACCACATCCATCATTCCCTTCAACCAGACAATTTTCGATTTTGCCGTTATGACATTCGGCCATCAACAGGCCATGCCAACCATTTCTGGCAATTTCGCAATTTTCGACCTTTAATGACTTACAATGATCAAGAACCAATCCACAACCACGTATGGAAGTATCGAATCGTGAATCCTTTATCATAATATTGGAGGAGTGTTGGATCATCAGGTTATGTTGTAGCCTTGGACCGGGAACGACATGTGCACCATTTTCCGTAAAATCGCAATGGTCGATCTCGATTCCTTCCGCATCCGATATATAAACTCCTGATCTGGAAAAGTTGATCACAGTCAGATTTTTCAATTTAATATTGCTGAAAGCATGTCCTGCTTCTCCTCTCATAGAAATTCCCGCCAAGGCATTACTATAACGCCCGGTTCTGTAGAAACGTCCGGAATTCGGATCATAAGCTTCCTGATGTTCTTTGGAACCATCCACTACAAGATTCTCTATCGTAATATTTTTTGCATCCAAATCACCCAATAAGATAGCTGCCGTCCGGATCGTCGGTTCACAAATCAAGACTGTGCTCCGCCCTTCTCCACAGATATGTATATCAGAAGGAATGGTCAAGGATTGTTTCAATCGATATTCACCGGCACGTAAAAAAAGCGTTTTGCCAGAACCGGCATTCGTATTCAATACTGCTTGAAGATCTTCCCGGCTATTTACTTCGATCACAGAATGCCCCACCGGCTGAGCCTGTTCCAATGTCGCACCTGCATGATAAGCGATCTTACTTTCCTGAATATCAATAAGTTCATAAGGTTTCTGCCGAAACTCTTCACGAAATGCAGTCAGTTTCCATAGGGCATTTGCCGGATTGTTCATGTTAGTACGACTACATAATTCTTTCAGGTAAGGCATGTTGACTCCCTTTGCCGTAAAATGATCGATGCAATGTTCAAATCCTGCACGATATTTAAACCGTTCCCGTTGCGAAGGAACGCCATAAGCATAAACAGAATCACCGCATATAAAACGTGCAGAATACTCCAAACCTAAAGCCAACCTGTTATCCGCAGCACTGAACAGATCCACCCCCTGTGTATAAGCGATACGTGCCGCTCCTGAAAATTCATAAAGTCCCATTTGGACATGTCCCTGATCCCGACGGGTCTCCTGGCACTGGCCGGTAGGATAAATATACTTAATCAGACTGCCATTCGCATTAGCATGCAGATAATGATAGACTGCATTATCGAATAATTCCCTATTATCAGTAAAAACAGCAATGGCCAGCAAGGTATGCATAATAGCTCCATCCCAATTACCGTTTGCAACAGGAAAATAATAACGAATAGTTGGATAGAAAGCCGACATCATCAATCGTGTCATATTTTCCGTATCTATCTTTTTCCACCCAGGATAATTATAGCGCAAAATCTCGGCAGCATTACAAAACTCATAACCAGTCAATGCCACAAGCAATTTGGCGTTATTCTCATCGAAACTGCGTAAAGTATTGGCCCACTTCTCAATAATATCTATCACTATTTCAGCATAACACTCTTCTCTTGAAATATACCATAAGACGGCACAGCTATACGCCATACGTGCCGACTGAGACAAATCCTTTCCTCCTATATCAGGTTGGGAATAGGGTCCACTGATCACATGGCAAATGGTTTTACTTGAAAATCCAATGGCGTTTTTTCCTTCAACAAATCATAAGCATCCTTCCAAGGTTGTTTTCCCGCCAAAACTTGGTTACGCATATACTCCAAGTCTGCTGAATTCATATCTATTCCGGGATGTACAAACTTTTGGGCAGTTCCGCTACCGGTCACCAGCAAAAGCATAGTCACTATCAATAAAAATCGTATATTATGTCTCATGATATATTGGTTTATATAATAGAATAGACTAAAAAAACAAAATTAAGGGTAATCAGTTGGTAAGTCGAAGAACCTGAATTCAGCAACTTACCAACCTATCAATTCATCAATAGAACTTACATTTTATACCTTTTGACACTAACAGTCACCTCACTCGCAGAAGCCTTGTTAATATAAACATATGCTCTATATTTACCGTCAGCCGTCTCAACCCACGCACCGGCCTCTTCTTTTAATCCCAAGATATAGTTCGTACATTTAGACATATCGATTGTCTCAAAATCCAAATCATCAATAAATTTGCTGTATTGCAAGTCAGACAGTTGTCGATCTTGTAAGCCATAAACTTTGATCATCTTGGTATTATTGACAAAACCGGAAGGGAGTTCTGTTCCACCCATATATTCTTTTGGAGAAGAAGAAGTATAGAAGGCATGTGACAAATCCGATTTTTCACTATACGCATACATGATATCAATTTTCGCAGCCAACGAAGGGTTAGCCTGCAAATCTGCTTTTGAATAAATATGCACGGCCTCTCCCTCATTCAAGAATGAAAGATAACATTTATCATTAGTCACTGACAAATTTTTGGCCATATCCATTTTTGAAATCTTATACGGACCTAATTTGTATTCCGCAACTTGACCGTTACTGGCTTTAACCGAAAATGAAAACTGTACATCTTTGCCACGAGCTTCTTCCGGAATAATATAATAATAACGAAGAGTTGCCGCACAGGTATCAACAGTGAAGTCTATAACAGTTGTTGTCCCGTTCGTCTGTGAATCAGAACAAACTTTTACCGGAATATCCTGACCGGACGAATTGGTATAATACGAATTTGGATCAAAGTAAGTACCGGTAGCACCAGCAATGCTGCTCACAACCTGAGCGGACGACAGTTTCCCAAGTTCATTAGGAATAGCCATCGCATAGGCAAATTCTATTTCATTACCTACAATATTCGGTGCAACAGGCAGACTGCGTTTGATACAATCATTGCTTAATGCAGAGACCGGATCCTTCAATAACACAGGATCATCATCACATGCAACCAAAGTTAAAGCAAATGACAACAATACAAAATAATAATATTTCAGTTTCATACTTTTCATTTTTTATTATTGCAATGGTCTTTCTACTATAAGGAATATGTATTCCTTTTTAATTTCACGATTACCAGCGATAACAGTGAACCGTTTAGCCGTCGAAGGAAATGCCGACGGATTATTCACTATGCGCTCACTCAACTGATCCGACGGATTCCCGGACTTCCAATCACCTTCGATGAATTCCATATTCATTTTGGAACCGGAGAAATCCATCCCACCCCGTAATTTTAGGAGCCAGTTTTGCATCTTCACAAAGAGATATACGCGGCCAAACATTATTAATCGGGGTACCAAATTTGACATACATGATAGCAACTTGAGCTGTTGTATCAACATAGGCATTACCCAACTTAATTGTTTGATGATCCGTATTATACAAATCAAAATTACTCACATAACATTCTGCTCTTGTCGTGATTAACAACCCGTCTTCATCTACCGGAAAATCTTCACATGATACAGCAATCAAGGCAATGAACAAAAACAAGCAAATTTTACTAATCATCTTTTTCATATCATCCAATTTTTAATTACAACCATGGTGTATTCTGTGTCAAATTCGGATTCTTATTTCTTTCAGAAGGTGGAATCCGGAAAATATAGTTTCGCTGATAATTCAACAAGGAAGTATTATTAAAGACGGTCTGCCTCAAAGCACCGTGTGTATCATACATCCTGACTCCCGGAGACGTCTGCGGAGATAAGAATACTCGCTCAATGGAGCGCCAACGACGAAGGTCAAAGAACCGTTGCCCTTCTGCAAACAGTTCTACGATTCTCTCCTGCTCAATCGCATAAAAGAATGTCAATTTATCAACATATTTCTCAGGCTTTAAAGCCGGCAAATTACCACGATGCCGAACCCGGTTAACCACATCGAGTGCCAGCCCCCCATCACCTGTAGGACCATAAGCTTCATTTGCAGCCTCCGCATACATCAAATAAACATCGGCCAGACGCATTACCGGCATATGGTAATCACCATCCGAACGACCTTGTCCCGCATAATTACGGACAAACTTTCTCATAATGTAACCAGTCTGATCTCCATCGGCATTGATAGCCCATACCCATCTACTGTACCTTTTAATGTCTTATATTGATATTTACGGATTTGGTCAAAAGAAAGATTTAACATAGTTACCATCGTTTCTCCATCCCACAATAACGTCGATTTCATACGATAATCACGATCTTTATAAGATTCCGGATTTAACGCAGAATTAACAGCAGTACGGGCATCTGCATCTGCCGGATTCCTCGGGATCAGTTTCTCGCAAAAATCACCGGTGACTGTAGACTGATAACGATTTGCCAATTCAGCACGTGGTTGTCCCCAGCCTTGGCTACCTTCCGTAGCACGTGTACCGAAATCTCTCATTAATTCTTCACCCTGTCCAGTTCCGGTTCCACCATGTGTAAAACCGACCATCAGTTCAGGATCTGTATTTGCCGTCGGCAAAGAGATAGAAATAATTAGGCAAGACTTCACACCCTCCCATTTCTCCCCAGTCACCAGGTTCACCGCTACGGAACAAGTTAATGCCCGATTCCTCGATCACTTTCTTAAAATCGGCGGCGGCATCTTTATAAGCTTGTACCGATTCAGACGCATTAGGCGTAAATGTGTCCAGTTCCGGCCAACCTCCATTAGGAGAGACGGGGGTATCCCACGGCCAAGAGGTACGGTTCCAGCAAGCCCAGAATAGTTGTAATTTACCACGGAATGCCAAAGCCCCCCATTTAGTAAAACGCCCTAATGCCACTGGTTTCGCCGGCAGTTTTTCCCAAGCATAAGTAAAGTCATCATAAATGTGCTGTTTAATTTCTGTAATAGAAGTACGTGAAATATTAGCAACCTCATCATTACTCTCTATTATCTTATCGAAATAAGGTACATCTCCCCACATAGAAATCAGACGGAAATAGGCCATTCCTCTCAGCATTTTAGCTTCGCCAATAAAGGCCTCCAATTTTGCCTTGGATTCTTCCGTCTTTGCATCGGGAAGCATTTTTTCTATATTCTGAATAGCATAGTTGGCACGATTGACTGTCGCATAAGCATATTGATAGTAATTATCAAAACTACTTCCGTAGGTGGAAGAAGGATTGTTATAAGAACCGTTACGATAAGCGATGCTCCGGTCTCCGGTAGCCTGAGAAGTCCCGACATTCCCTCTGAACCTCAGGTATTCCGTATTTCCATCGAATACATAATCACGATTGAACATGGCTCGTGCCTGGCTATAAACACCATTGACAGCATATTCCGCATCGCTTTCAGTTTTCCAATACAAGGAAGAAGCCAGTTCTCCCCCCGGAGTCTGGTTCAATAAATTATCAACGCATGAAGAAAACATCAGATTAGCTCCAACAACACATGCGACCGTTAATATTTTAAATCTATTTTTTTCATACCATTCCTGTTTAAAAACTAACATTAAGACCGATTGAGAAAGACCGATTGATCGGATACAAGTCACGAGCACTATTCTTCTTTTCAGGATCCAGCCCCGGATATTGCGTCACGGTAAACAAATTTTCGGCAGAAGCATAAATCCTCAAATTCGTCATCGAGATTTTGGACAAAAGTTTTTTCGGCAAATTATATCCTAACATGATATTTTTCATTCTAAGATAATTCATGTTATAGAGCCAATAACTATTATCGCTTCTGTCCGTGCTTGTTCCTAACCTTGGCCATTCCCCACCTCTATTCTCCAAAGACCAGGGTTCGGTCCAGTGATCCCAAGTGGAAGCATACCGCCTGTCGCAAATGCCGTATTATTGAAATCTGTAAGCCAGAAATCCTTACGCCCTAAACCTCCATTAAACAACATGGATATATCAAATCCTTTCCAAGCAGCCTGCAGGGTAATGCCGTAAGTGGTTGTCGGACGATCCCGCTGGATATTCGGATAAGCTTTTTTATCCTTCCCATCAATTATACCATCTCCGTTCAAGTCTTTACGGATCACATCGCCCGGAGATAATCCCTGAGGCGTATTGTTATAAATATCCTGCCATGTTTGGGCTATACCATTGTTTTCATAAACATATAAGAAGTGGTAAGGCATATCCAAATAGACCCAACCGCGACTGAGGAACTCATTCCACTCTTTTAATACTGTACGGTTATAAGCCCCGTTCAAGTTGACAGAATATTCCACATTACCAATTTTGTCTTTCCACGTCAAGTTCAATTCCAAACCTCTATTCAGCAGATCACCGATATTAGCACGAGGAGCACTATATGCCCCAGTCAGATGGATTGACATTTGAGACGGACGATTCATGCCTGTACGCAAACGGTTATAAAAATCAATTTCCGTACGTAAACGATTATTCAAGAAGCCTAAATCCAAGCCCACATTAATATCAGTAGAAACTTCCCAAGAAAGATCTTTGTTGATCATTTTCTTGTTCACAAACCCTTTAACAACATCACTCGACATATAATTCATCGCTGTCAGAGTTTCCAACTGTTCGAAACGTCCTACTCCTGAATTGTCACCCAATTTTCCCCAAGAAGCACGAAGTTTACCACTCGATAACCAGGAGGAAAGATATTTTTTCAGGAACTCTTCTTCAGTGAAGCGCCAACCGACTGCAACAGTCGGGAAGAAACCATACTGGTGCCCTTTAATAAACTTTGAAGAACCATCCACACGGAAGCTGAATTCTAACAAATATTTATCATATGCACTATAATTCATACGACCGATATAGGATCTCAAACCTTCTGAAGCAGAACTTCCTGAATTACTTTGAACATTTGTCAGCGCAGAATTGATTTCACTGGTTGACGGATGAATACGATCGTTACGGGAAGCCCCTGTCGAACGAGTATGCCAATACTCTTCGCTATAAACAAACATTGCACCAATATTATGATTTTGCGCAATAGTCGTCTCATATTGCAAACGGCCGTTCAACTGAGTTTTGTAATTGGTAGTATTATTGTCGCTGACACCCACGTTGTCGGCAACATAGTAACGTCCAATATCCTTTCCCGTCTGAAAATCATAAGCAGCTCCGGTTGGAGTATCAGCTCTTTTCTGAAAATAGTTACTAAAGCTCAGAGCATAATCGACATGGGCAGTAAAGCCTTTAAAGACATTCCAGTCCAAATAAATACTTCCGTTCAATTGCTGACGAGTCTGCTTCGGATTGCGACTGTCAAAAAAAGCATACGGGTTATAAGCCTGAATATCTTCGCCATAAGCCATAACACCTCCATAACGACCAGTCACGGGATCATAAGGAGTTACACCCGCAACCGCATATTGCATATCACCACCTCCGGAATCGCTGGTATCGTTGTTTGTAATACCATCGGCATAACCACTATAAGTAAATTCAGACCAATTACCATCAAAACGAGCACCCACTTTCACATTATTGAACATATTATAGTCATAATTGAAACGAGTATTATAACGCTTAAAATCGTTTTTCATCTGAATGCCCTCTTTATCCATCATACCGATAGATATGTAAAAATTAGACTTGTCGTTTCCACCGGTTGCTGAAAGCGTATAGTTTTGAAGGGTACCGGTACGCATGAAGGTATCAAACCAATCAGTATTCGGATAGCGTAGCGGATCGATCATTCCTAACGCCATCCATTGATCGATCGTCCCATCTTTGAAATTATAGCTTTCCCGCTTTGTACCTGATGCTGCCCTAAACTGTTGCAATGTCAATGCACGTGGGTAATCATCCATAAAGTCATAAGAACGTGATGGTTTTTCTATCGCATAAGAGCCCGTAAAATTGATACTCGTCTTTCCCTTTTTACCAGTACGAGTTGTTATCAGAATAACCCCATTGGCAGCACGGGATCCATAAATAGAAGCAGATGCCGCATCTTTCAATACGGAAATACTCTCAACATCAGCCATATTGATACGATTGATATCGACATCCGGCATACCGTCAACAACTACTAACGGACTGGTATTGTTTACCGTACCCATACCACGAATCATCAAAGAGGCATTATCATTACCCGCCATACTGGTCGTTTGGGAAACCTGTAAACCAGGTACCAAACCGGAAAGTCCGGAAGACACATTGGATATTGAACGGCTTGATATTTTTTCATCAATATTGACTGCGGCTACCGCTCCAACCAAATTAACCTTTTTTTGAGTGCCATAACCAACAACGACAACTTCTTCAATTGCCTGAGAATCTTCTTTCAATGTCACATCAATTTCTGATTGTCCCTTGACCGGAATCTCAATGGAAGTATATCCAATATAAGAAATAATCAAAACCGCATTTTCAGGAACATCCAAGCTGTACCGCCCATTTATGTCAGTGATCGTACCCGTCCCATTATCTCCCTTAAGTACGACATTAGCTCCTATGACAGGTTCACCTGTTTGATCCTTTATAATACCAGTAATTCGTTTATTCGCCTGGTATTTTTCATTTTTTGAAGGGATAGCTGATTCAGTCAGGATAATGTCTTTATCTACGACTTATAAGCGATATTACTATTTTTAAACAAGATATCTAATACTGTAAAGATATCCTTGTTATCTACGGCAAGCGTTACTTTACGATCGACATTAACCAACTTGCTATTATAGAAAAATGATACTCTGATTTATTTTCTATAACGTTTTAACACCTTCTAGCTATACTCTTCCTCTCTGCATTAATAGACAGTTATCGTATTTGAG
>ENA-OQCS01000442-OQCS01000442.1-human-gut-metagenome-genome-assembly--contig:-NODE-442-length-23095-cov-1.520028_pt1 | contig 23095 bp, 28 predicted proteins | sample MGYA00242757_ERZ504575 | MGnify/ENA primary metagenome ERZ504575 (study PRJEB26092, sample SAMD00036297) | human gut metagenome | host: Homo sapiens | study: EMG produced TPA metagenomics assembly of... | reverse complement strand
CAATTTCCTGGTTGGGACTTTCATTCGGTATCTTCCTGGTTCTTAGCTTTGGAATTATCAAACGGGCCACCTATATACAGGAAACCTACGGAAAACAATTGAAAAGCCTGAACGGATATGCCCGACTCATCGCTCTGGCAAAAGCAGAAAACTGGAAGTCAGCTGGCATGCAGGAACTGATGGAACGGTTCAACCTGAACGGCCAGTCACCTATACAGGCTTTGCAACAATTATCCAAAGAACTTGACCGGCTGGATTTACGCAACAACCAGTTTCTTTATGTGTTATTGGAAGGAAGCATCTTTTCCAGCTTCAGGAAATCGTCCGCATAGAACGATGGAAAGTACGCTACGGACAGCATATCAGCGAATGGCTGGAAACTGTGGGCGAACTGGATGCCCTATGTTCACTGGGTACCTTTGCCTACAATCATCCGCAATACACCTACCCGGAACTGACAGAAAAGCCTTTCTGCTTTCTGGCCACACAAATGGGGCATCCCCTTATGCCAGCTTCACAATGCGTGAAAAACGATGCCACCATTCCGTCGCGTCCGTTTTTCCTGATTATTACCGGAGCCAATATGGCCGGAAAAAGCACTTACCTGAGAACTATCGGCGTGAATTACCTGCTGGCCTGTATTGGAGCCCCCGTATGCTGCGAAAGGCTCAAGCTTTACCCGAATCAGCTCATTACCAGCTGCGCACCTCTGACTCACTTTCCGATAATGAATCATACTTCTTTGCCGAACTGAAACGGTTGAAACGCATTATCGACCTGCTAAATCAAGGACAGCAGCTATTTATTATTCTGGATGAAATATTAAAAGGGACCAACTCCATGGACAAACAAAAGGATCTTTTGATTTGATCCGTCAGTTTATGCAGCTGAAGGCCAACGGCATTATAGCCACACACGACCTTCTGTTAGGAAGCCTCATCAAACAGTTCCCTGAAGAAATACGGAATTACTGTTTCGAAGCCGATATAAAGGAGAATGAACTGACCTTCTCCTATAACTGCGCGAAGGAGTGGCTCAAAACATGAACGCCTGTTTCCTGATGAAAAAAATGGGAATTATTCTACAAGAATAAAAGATACGAAAACGCCTTCTAAAAGTATATGGCATAACTTTTTAGAAAGGCCGTCCTTATCAAGAAAAGTTTATTAATCTTCTACTACCTGGAAATCTTCTTTTCCAACTCCGCAAACCGGGCAAACCCAGTCTTCAGGAATATCTTCAAAAGCTGTACCCGGAGCAATTCCACCTTCTGGATCCCCTACTTCCGGATCGTAAACCCAATCACATACTGTGCAAATGTACTTTTTCATAATCAGTCAGTTTATTAAAACAATAATTAGTATCTATTCTCAGTTTAAAATGATAACAAATATAGAAGAATTTGTTTAATCTCGTATTTCCAATAACATTTTTTAATTCTTCCATTCCTTCGGAAGCCCCTTTCTGAATCACATGTACCGCGCTCCGGAAGCAATACGTACTTCCTTAGGGTCTATCAGATAGACTGGTACCCCGGAATGTACATAGTTCAGCAAACCGGCAGCGGGATAGACATTCAGCGAAGTACCAATTATCACAAAAATATCTGCTTTATCCACATAATCAATAGCAGTTTCAATCATCGGCACAGCTCTCCAAACCAGACAATAAAAGGCCGGAACTGCGAGCCATCGGGTGCCTTGTCTCCCATCCGCACCTCATATTCCTCCGGTTTAAGCTCTTTTATAAAACGCGGATTATTGGGCTGAAAGCTGGAAGTCACTTTCGTAAGTTCCCCATGCAGATGAATTACCTCTGTACTCCCTGCACGTTCGTGCAGATTATCCACATTCTGGGTAATCACAGTCACATGAAAATATTTCTCCAACTCTGCTAAAAGTTCATGCCCCTGTTCGGCTTCACCTCAAGCAGTTGCTTTCTGCGTTCATTGTAAAAATTAATCACTAACTTCGGATTGGCAGCATATCCTTCAGGGGTAGCCACCTGCTCCACCGGATACTGGTCCCAAAGCCCTCCTGCATCGCGAAACGTACTGATTCCACTTTCCGCACTCATGCCGGCTCCTGTCAATACTACCAGATTTTTCATCTTCTTATCCTCCTGATTTAGATACATTATCATTAAAAAGTTTCATCGTCCAAAAATAAGAAATTTTATCAATCAAAATTCCTCACATTCACAGAAAAAAGATACCTTTGCTCCCCGTTAATCATTTATTAATACAAAATCTGTTTATGGATAAATTTAGCTACGCCATTGGTCTGGGGATTGGCCAAAATCTATTGAGCATGGGTGCTCGTTCAATTGATGTAAATGACTTTGACACAGGCTATCAAAGACGTATTGGAAGGAACCAAACTGCAATTCTCACAATGAAGCACGTGAAATCGTCAACAAATATTTCACTGAATTAGAAGAGAAAATGAACGCAGAAAACATAGAAAAGGGAAAGGCTTTCCTGGAAGAAAACAAGAAAAACCCGAACATCGTAACCTTGCCAAGCGGATTGCAGTACGAAGTAATCACTGAAGGGAACGGTAAAAAACCGAAAGCAACCGACCGCGTACGTTGCCACTATGAAGGTACACTGATTGACGGTACATTGTTCGACAGCTCTATCAAACGTGGTGAGCCTGCTGTGTTCGGTGTGAACCAGGTAATCAAAGGATGGGTGGAAGCACTGCAGCTGATGTCAGAAGGTGCCAAATGGAAACTCTACATTCCGTCAGATCTGGCATACGGTGCACAAGGTGCAGGCGAAATGATTCCGCCTCACAGCACACTGATTTTCGAAGTAGAATTAATTGAAGTATTATAAAACATAAAGCAAATGAAAAAAGGTACATTCTTTATGATGCTTGCCGCTGCAGCCAGCCTGGCATCATGTACAGCACAGGGACCGAAAGCAAACCTGAAAGCGATGTAGACTCTTTGTCTTAATATGATGGGTGTAACAAACACTCAGGGATTGATGGAATATGTACAGGTCGTCTGGGAGTAGATTCAGCATACGTAGCAGATTCATCAAAGGTCTGGAACAAGGCTGCAAGGAAACTGACGCTAAGCAGAAAGCTTATTTGGCAGGTATGCAGATTGGCCAGCAAGTAAGCGGTGACATGTTCGACTACAACAACCGTCAGATCTTTGGACAGGATTCTACTCAAGCTTTGAACAAAGATAACTTCCTGGCTGGATTCATCGCTGCTGTAAAAAAACAGAGCATCGTAACAACTGACTCTGCAAGTGCTTATGTACGTCTGAAAGCAGAATTGATCAAGTCAAAAGCATTGGAAGCTAAATATGCAGACTACAAGAAACAGAATGAAGAATTCCTGGCTAACAACAAGAGCAAGGAAGGTATTCAGACAACTGCCAGCGGTTTGCAGTACAAAATCATCACTAAGGTACAGGAGCTTTGCCTGCTGACACTTCACGTGTAAAAGTAAACTACAAAGGTACAATGATTGACGGTACTGAATTCGACTCTTCTAAAGAGCCTATCACATTGGCCGTTAATCGTGTAATTCCGGGATGGACTGAAGCCTGAAGATGATGCCGGTAGGTTCTAAATGGGAATTGTATATTCCTCAGGAACTGGGATACGGTGCACAGGAAGCTGGTAAAATCAAACCTTTCTCTACTTTGATTTTTGAAGTAGAACTGGTAGACATTGAAAAATAATTTCACTGTATAACTGAAACAGGATCCTGCTTTGTTCAACAAGCAAGGCGGGGATTTTTTATTTCTGACAGGTTTTTGATCTCCATACCAAAAAGAGAGGCAACTCTCCACAAGATAAAAGAAAATCACTTATTTTGCCCTACGAATCACTTTTACACTTATAAATGTAACACTATGAAAATAAGACTGAAATTCATGGCATTGTTTACCGTATCTGCCTCCCTCTATACGCACAACATGTGTATGACATGGCACGCTTCGGTATTCAACCGGGAAAGAAGAGCAATATGTCTGCCCGCATGGAGAAGGCACTTGCAAAAATTAAGAATGAAGTAAAGGACGGAGAAACGGTAACCTTATGCTTTCAAAGCGGGACCTATCATTCTATCCTGAAGGAGCTGCAGAACGTACTTACTACATCTCCAACCACGACCAGGATAATCCTAAAAAAGTAGGTCTGGCACTGGAGGATATGAAATCGCTGACAATAGAAGGCAACGGAGCGGAATTTATCTTCCATGGACAAATGATTCCGGTATCCCTTCTCAGAAGTACAGACTGTACCCTACAAAATTTCAGCATCGATTTTGCTAATCCACACATCGCTCAGGTAGAGATTATAAAAAACGAAGGAGAAAAAGGAATCACCTTTCAACCTGCACCCTGGGTTGACTACCATCTGACCAAAGACTCCATATTTGAAACTAAGGGAGACGGTTGGGAACTTCGCCCGATGTCAGGTATCGCCTTGAGAAAACCAGCCGACACATCGTATACAATACCAGCGACCTCGCTGCCCGGCCAAAAGTTGTTCTCTGGTAGGAAAGAATTTGATATATGCCCCCAAATGGAAAGACAAACGATTACCGGCAGGGACTATTGTTGCCATGCGTTCATGGGACCGTCCGACTCCTGGCATTTTCTTGTCACACAACACCCGAACCACAATAAAGAATGTCAAGGTACACTATGCACAAGGCATGGGATTGCTGGCTCAACTATGTGATGACATCACGATGGATGGTTTTGGTATATGCTTGAAAGGAGAAAATGACTCCCGCTATTTCACTACTCAGCCGATGCAACCCATTTTTCTCAATGCAAAGGAAAAATCACCTCTGTCAATGGATTGTATGAAGGTATGATGGACGATGCCATCAATGTACATGGAACCTATCTGAAAGTTCTCCAACAAATTGATGCCCACACCCTCAAAGCACGTTACATGCACGACCAGTCATGGGGATTTGACTGGGGATTTTCCGGCGACAGCGTACAGTTCATTCGCTCACAAACCATGGAACTGCTGGATGGAAAGAATTGTATTGAACGCATTACAGCCTCAGATAAACCGACAGCAGACGGTGCCCGTGAATTTATCATCCATTTCACTCAGCCACTTCCTGAGGCTTTAGCCGAACAGACTGACTTCGGCATTGAAAACCTGACATGGACACCAGAGGTTTATTTTGCCGGGTAATACCATCCGCAACAACCGCGCCAGAGGTTCTCTGTTCAGTACACCTAAAAAAACAATCGTAGAAAACAACCTGTTTGACCATACTTCAGGAACAGCTATTTTGTTGTGTGGTGACTGCAACGGCTGGTATGAAACCGGTGCCTGCCGGGAAGTAATCATCCGTCACAATCGGTTCATTAATGCACTGACCAATATGTTCCAGTTTACCAACGCCGTAATTTCCATTTATCCGGAAATTCCCGATTTGGAGCATCAGGTAAAATATTTCCACGGAGGAAAACCAGGCGCCATCCAGATTACAGACAATGAATTTGACACATTCGATGCGCCCATCCTATACGCCAAGTCAGTAGACGGACTAATCTTTAAGCAAAACAAGATTAAAACGAATAATGCCTACCGACCTTTTCACTGGAATCAAAACCGATTCTTACTGGAAAAAGTAAACCGGGTAGAAATCAGCGAATAACATAAAAAAACGGGGCCTTAAAAGCCCCGTTTTATTACCATCCTGCATGCTCTTTCTTATTCTCATGCACAATAGTCCCCCTATTCTTTTCACCAGTATAGTTCCATTCTATCTCATCTACATATTCTTTTCCCTGATAGCTGACTACAGCCTTCAATATATTTTTCCTTGAGCCAGCGTCACTTTATCAAATACATAGTGTACCTCTGTATATCCTTGACGGATGCCTTCCAAAGGTTTCCCGTTCAGGTATACCACCGGAGTTCCAATATTGGAATACACAGTTACGGAAGTTTCTTTTCTTTCTCTGTCCACATTACGGCGCTGTGTCTGATAAAGTACAGGTTCCTTACTCCAATTAGCTTTATACCAATAATAGGAATCCTTCTTAATCTTACGGTCGAAAGTCACCATTCCCTTCAAGTTACGTGCAGGAACTCCTCCACGCTCCCACATAGGCACAGCAAAATCAAACATATTCCACAAGTAAGAAGCAATAATGTAAGGATGTTCGGCAATCACGCTCCACTGATACTCATGCACTTTTGTCTGGAAAGTTTCAGGATAAAAAAGGTTTTCCCCAGTTCAAGGCATCTCCTAGGTATTCAGTTTGATGCTCCAAGTTCGCATCCGCCCCATACTCTGTCAACATCAGTTTCTGCCAGGGATAATTTTTTTCCAAACCTTCCACCCAAGGCTTAATATCCTGTATCTTTCGTTCATACCAGCCAAAGTAGCGGTTCATCCCTTGAACATCTGCATTCTGGTTCACCGGATGTTCTGTATGTCCATACCCGTTTACAGCTGCTGTATAACGGTCCGGATCATCCGTCTTACATACATCATGCAACGAACGGGTCAATGCAGCTGTGTAACCATGCGGATGATACACCTCATTATGAATTCCCCAAATATAAATGGAAGGGTGATTAAAATTCTGTCGGACCAATTCTCTCATCTGCTGATGGGCATTATCCCATTCCTGCCCCGTCACCCGATTTACAAAAGGAATCTCAGCCCAGACTATCAGTCCCAGACTATCGCATTTGGCATACATATACTCTGCCTGCTGATAATGTGCCAAGCGAATGGTAGTAGCTCCAATATCCATAATCATAGCCAAATCCGCGTCATGTTCCTGATTTGTCAACGCACTGCCTTTTCCCCACCAGTCCTGATGGCGGGTTACTCCATACATGGGATATTTCTCTCCATTCAGGAAGAAACCTTTCCCGGCTACAATTTCATATTTACGGATACCCAACGGCTGTACCACTTCATCAATCACCCGTCCCTTCTGCTTCAGACGGGATACTACCTTATATAAATAAGGATCTTTCCGTCCCTGCCACAAATGCGGACGCTTTAATTGGAAAGAAGCCGTATACGACTGCATTCCTTGCGGAGTCAGTTCCAAACGGCGTACATGCTTCTTCACCAGTTTACCTTCCGCATCATAGATTGCATTCTCCAATTCCAGTGCTTCCGGTTGCAAGGAAGCGTTGTCCAGCTTCACCTTTACATTTACTTCCGCTGCACTTTTCGACACATTTTTCTGGGTAATATAGACTCCTGGAGAAGCATATCTTCCACCGCAATATGACAAGGCTCTGTCACTACCAACGACACCGGGCGATAGATACCTCCGTATACTCCAAAAAGACTGTGGTTCACCGGAATGACATCCGGACGAGCTGTATTGTCAGCCTTCACTACAATCTCATTGTTTTCTCCATATTTTACCTGTTCACCAATCTCACAGACAAAGGCGGAATATCCTCTTGTGTGTACCCACCAGATAACCGTTCGACATACACATCCGTACAAGTACCACACCTTCAAAGCGCAAGAACAAACGCTTCCCCTTCATGGTCTCGGGAATTACATAAGTCTTACGATAATAAGCCGCTCCCTCATAAAAAGAGTTTGTCTTCACCTGCATATCCTGCGCATTCCAGGTATGAGGGATGGTCACCTCTGTCCATTTACTCTCCCACTGGCAGCTGCTTCATCATGTCTGTAGCAAACGGCCCTTTTTTAAACAGCCAGCCGTCATTAAAGCTGATTACCTCTCTTGAAAAAGCACCTGTCGCACACAGACCAGACAACAGGCACGCTCCTATAATCTTATGTAGTTTCATTTTTCTGACATTTTATACAATTCACATCCGGCCATCAGGAAAGCTCCCACACCATACACTTCCGTCATGTCGCGAGTCACTTTCCTGGGGTCGGCGCCAATAGGCTGTACATATCCCAACTTCCCATTCTTTTCTACCGCATCGGTCAAAGCTTTCCAGCCTTTTTCCAAAACCGGCAAAAAAGCATCTTTGCCCAGTAAATGCTGGTTTACCCCATAAGCAAGTGCATATACGATGAATCCTGTCGCACTGGTTTCCGGTGAGGGATAAGATGCCGGATCCAACAGACTGGCATGCCAGTAACCGTCAGCACTTTGCAATTCGGCTACTCTCGTAGCCAGTGTCACAAATAATTCCTGATAAAATTTCCGGGAAGGTTCATCTGCAGGCAATGCTTTCAGAATTTCAGCCAATCCACCAAGTACCATCCGTTTCCACGCCCCCAGAATACCTTCTTCCCGTTTGCTTCCTGTTTACCTATATAGCGAGTGTCACGATAAAAGAGATTTTCTTCTTTGTCAAAAAGCAAATCGTAGGTAGCCTTGTATTCCCGGTTCATAAAATCAAGGTACTTTCTGTCTAAAGTCTGCCCGTAAAGCTTGGCATACACAGGAGGCGCCATAAACAGCGCATCACACCATGACCAGCGTGTCAAGGTTTCCATCTTGCCATAATCCAACTGCATGGAAGCCATCGGCATATTCTCTACCACCCAGTTGGCTCGTGCCATTACAGGTGTAATCATCTTCTGTTCCTTATACTTCTGATACAGATCAATGAAAGGCTGCCCCACGCAATAAAGTCGGCATGGTACATCCATTTCCCCATCTGAAAATGATTGCGTCTTCCTATCTTCAGAAGCCAGTCATAGTATGTTCGGTTACCATCCTCCCCTTCTGTCAGCTCTGCCCAGTCTATCATACCCATGTACAACGCCGCATTGGTCCAATCCAAATCACCATGTTCATGACGTTGGTCCGGATTGGCTATCTGCCAGTCAGCCACACGCTTCATTACTTCCTTTATTTCCGATTTTCTGAAATTCGTCTGTCCCCAAACTGTGAGGTTGAAAACAACAGACAGGCACACATCCAAAAATGTTTCATAGTTTTTCTTTAAGTTAAAGCAACCTTTACTTACTGTCGGCTCCTTTTTACGGTTTTAATTCGGTTTTTAGTTTCTCGTATTCTTTAATTAATGAGCAAATCCCATTCTGCTCATCACAAAAATAGTAAGGAAAAGTCTCTCTATCCCTTACTCTCCGTATAGAATCTGCTAACATTTTCTCCGTTTGGACGAATAGTGCACATTCTTCGGACGAATCTAACCTTCATTTTTTTCGTCCCATCAAAAGCTTGTCTCTTTTTTCATTGAAAATCCTTTTTCAACTACTTTTTTCTTACTTTTGCATTTATGTAAAGTCATTCACAAAATTATGAAGAACATCGTATCAGGAATTATCGGATTGCTATTCATTTTTACATGCCAGGCTCAAAATCTTTACTTCAAACATTTAGGTATTGCAGACGGACTTTCACAAGTTCGCATACAAACCATTTACCAAGACGAAATTGGAGCCGTATGGCTGGGAACCAGTGAGGGATTAAATCGTTACAACGGTACCAGCGTCAGCACCTATGCCATTCCTGAAGATTTCCAAACTTTTTCCACAGATGGAATCGATCAAATATGCGGTAATAAAAAAGGAAAGCTCTATTTGCTGGCACAAGGAAAAGTGTGCAGCTTCGACCTGTATCAAGAGAAATTCACCATCCTGATAGAGAAAGATGTCAGAAGTCTTTTTTGTGAACAAGACACTTTATGGGCCGCTTGCAAAGACGGCATCTATTATTACACCGAACAAGAAAAAAAGCTGGTACGGTTCACACAATTCCCGCCCCAGTTCTATCAAGCCACTCATCTCTATGTAAAAAATGATACAATCTGGGCCATCAGTCCGGCACGTCTTTCTGCTATTCCTCGGAAAGAACCATCCGGACAAACGAAGTTGGCAAGTTTCAATAACGATGCCAAATGCTTATTTGTAGACCATTCTAATAATGTCTGGATAGGAAGCTGGAGTGGAGTATACCGCTTCTCTCCTTCACAGAATATCATCACTCACTACACGAATGCCCGGGGTGAACTGTCACATAATCAGATACGCTGTATCAACGAGGACAATTCCGGGAATATCTGGATTGGAACTTTCAGAGGTATTGACTGTTATCATCCCCAAACTAATTCGTGGAGTCATTACACCGAATATGGAGATTCTCCTAATACATTAAGCCATAATTCCATTCTTGCCCTTCATAAAGACAAACAAGGTAATATCTGGGCTGGTACGTATTTCGGAGGAGTCAATATTTTTAATCCGGAAGTCGAAAGAAACTATTTCTATCATGCCAACCCGCTTCGAACAGACTGGCTTAACTTCCCCGTTGTCAGTAAAATGACTGAAGATTTGTCCGGCAATCTATGGATCTGTACCGAAGGAGGTGGACTTAATCAGCTAAACCTACAGACTGGCAAGTTCACTCATTACACACACCAGCCTGGGAACCCCCAAAGCATAGGAAGCAACAACTTAAAATCCATTTACTTCGACCCTGAAACAGAGATATTGTATGTAGGAACACATTTTGGAGGACTTTATATCTTTGACACCCGAACTAAAAAAGGACATAGCTTGCACCACCAGAAAGACGATCCGTCTTCTCTTCCCCATGACATTGTAAACAGTATTCAACCTTATCGGGAAGGGTTATTGCTGCTCACACAAGAGGAGTGGTATACATGGATAAAAAAACAGAAACGTTTTCCGAAATCAGTCAAAATCCGGAGGTAAATCAGTTGGTAAAAAAAATATTTTACCTACGAAACCATTTTACTCGACAGTCACAACCGCTTATGGCTGGGATTATCACGGGAGGAGTCATTTGTATAGACCTCACGACCTCACATATTACAAAATACCTGTCAGCTCCTTTGTCTTTGGGAGGAGTATCGCACATTTTTGAAGACAGATATGGAGAAATTTATGTAGGCACTACTGGAGCAGGTATGTTCCATTATCAGAGAAAAGAAGATTCGTTTAAACAATATAGTACACAGAATCTGTCACTTCCAAGCAATTTTTGTTATTATATAGGAGACTCTAAAGAAAAGAACTGTCTGTATCTGATTCATGGAAATGGCATTTCCTTATTTAACACACAAACAGAAACAATAGAAAATACCTACAGACTATTCAATCAAAGCTATAGTCTAGCTCTTGCCTGTTTAGAGATAAAAAGGATATTTATATATAGGAGGAACCAATGGTATGGCCGTTCTTGAAAAAGAAACTACCGAAACCCTGCCTCCACATCCACATTTTGACCAGCTTTCTATCTTTAATAAGACCATACAGCCTGGAGATGAAACCGGCATACTATCTTCTATACTAGACAAGACTCAAGAGATTCATTTAAAGCACAATCAAAATAACCTTACAATTGAAATAGCCACATTCAGCTACATAGACGATGTGCATTCCAGTTTTGAATACACTCTGGAAGGATTCGACCATAGCTGGAACCGCATGCTAGGCAAACATATCACCTACACCAACCTTTCACCGGGCAACTATACCTTAAAGGTTCGTCCGATTATTTCCGGAAAAGGTAAAGTAGAAGAAACCTGTCTGAATATTCATGTAGCGCCTCCTTTCTATGCCAGCATTTGGGCTTATCTATTATATACATGTATTACAGGAGGTATAATATTTATCATCCTTTCCTTTGTCATCCGGCAAACCAGACTACGTGCTTCGCTAGCCTCAGCACAAAAGGAAAAAGAACATATTGAGGCCATCAATCAAATGAAAATTGACTTTTTCACCAATGTATCTCATGAATTCAGAACTCCGCTGACTTTAATCTTAGGGCAACTGGAAACCTTGATACAAACGGACAACTTACAGAATACCATCCATAACCGGCTGGTGCGCATCTATAAGAATGCATGGGATATGCGAAGACTGATATCTGAACTCTTAGACTTCCGCAAACAGGAACAAGGATGCGTCACACTACGAGTGGAAGAACAAGAACTGGTAGAATTTATCAAACAGACTTGTCTGCCATTTATTGAATATGCACACCAAAAAGAAATAAACTTCAAGATAGATGCACTAACAGAGCATTTACCGACATGGATTGATCCTTTACAAATGCAAAAAGTAATATCCAATCTTCTATTAAATGCCTTAAAATACACTCCACCCAAAGGAAGTATCACCGTAAACATCCGGAAAATCAAGAACCAGGCTGTCATTACCGTGGCCGACACAGGGTGTGGAATGGCAGAAAAAGACCTTACACAAATATTTGATCTGTTCTATCAAGCTAAAAACAATTCAGGAAACGTACCTACAGGTACGGGACTCGGATTATTTATCGCCAAAAATATCATAGAACTACACCACGGAACTATTCAGGTAGCCAGCAAACTCGGAGAAGGAAGCCAGTTTACCATCAGTTTGCCACTTGGTCAATCACATTTCACTTCTGATGACTGGTTCAAGCCACAGAAGAATCGGTCATTCTTCCACAGGAAGCCGAACAGTCGCCGGTTCCAGCCTTTGCAGAAGAAACTGATAAAAAAAGAAGCGGAACCTTCAGAAGAACATAACGAAAAAGAGAAACCCATACTGCTACTAGTCGAAGACAATGAAGAGTTATGCGCCATCTTAAAAGAAACTTTGGAAGCGACCTATGAGGTACACGTAACCCATAACGGAAAAGATGGCTGGGAGAAAGCTCAGGAAATTCAACCTGAACTGGTCATTACTGACTGATTATTCCTGAAATGTCCGGAAAAGAATTGTGCTATAAAATAAAAAACAACATTGAGCTGGCTCAGGTATCTGTCATTCTCATCACAGCTCAGATGTCTACCGAACAGATGATAGAAGCGTTCCGTTTCGGAGCTGATGACTACATCATCAAGCCGTTCGACATCCGGATGCTACTGGCACGTTGCCGCAATTTATTGAAAAACAAAAGTCGTTTGAAGGCTTATTACACCAATAAGGCAATACCCGAAACAAGTGCCGAAGATGCTATCAGTGAAAGTGACAGAAAGCTATTGCAAAAATGCATTGACATTATACGCGAGAACTTTACAAATCCAGATTTTGATGTAGCAAGCTTGGCCAACGCTCTTTGCATGGGTCGTAGCAAACTATATACTAAATTCAAGCAGTTGGTTGGTCTTCCACCCAACGAATTTATTCTAAAAATCAAACTAGAAGAAGCTATGTCCCTTCTGAAAGAACATCCGGAACTAAATATTTCAGAAGTATCCATGCAAGTGGGATTCTCATCTCCACGTTACTTCAGCAAATTATTCAAGAACTTTTTTCGGAATTACTCCGCAAAGTGTACGAGGAAAAGGAGAAAGAACGGATTCTATTTAAACACCTTTTTCCTTTATAATATAGTTAGCAAAGCTCCTTGGAAAAGAATGCACCTCTCCAAGGAGTTTTCTATGTTTTCCTTATCGGAAACAAAGAGCTCCGCACTGTGAAACTTACGGTTCCGCAATGCGAAACATTTGTTTCCAGACAAGGGAACATAAAACATGATTCACCGTTTTCTCAAAAAACGGTTTATATCCGAGAAACAAGTCTTTACTCCTAAAATCATTCAATTTACCTTTTGCTTATACACTAAACGTCCAAATTAAGGTATAATATCGTCCGCCAATATTAAAACAGAATCATCTCAGAAATTTAAAGAATGTAAAACAAAATCAAAGATTCTACATTTGCGACACATTAATGGTCAGTTCCTATATCGAGCTAGCCATTTAGAGAATTGTTTACTTTTTGTTAATACTAAAATTTCTGTTATGAAAAACGAAAACCTTCACACGCAGAAAAAGAAACTAACACAATCAGTTTTCTTTTTACTAACCGTAATGATTTTTCTCTTTTCGGGTGTTCTGATGATTCCGAAGAATTACGAAGGACAGACTGGGTACGCGTATTACCTCTGCAAATTGAATTTCCTTCCAGCGGAGGTGAGCAGGAAGTTACGCTTATTTTTTCAGAAGACATAGATCCCAGCCTTCTGCAATGTGCTGTACCAGAAAGCGGGAACTGGTGTACTTTCGAGTTAAAAGATAAAGTATTAAAAGTAACCGCAACACCCACAGCCTATCTAACATCTAGAAGCACTGTATTATCACTTACCTACAAAACCTTGCGCCGTGATATCAGCGTAAGTCAAGCCGCTTCTACAGGCTCAGATGATATTAAGATTGAAGTAGCAAGTGCTACCGCCACTACGGAAGAAACAGAACAAGAAGACCGTGGCATTGAAAAATCTTTCGATGGCGATTATTCAAGCTATTTCAACTCTAAATTCGGTGCTTTCTCTGATTGGCCATTTATCATTGATTATACATTCAAATCTCTTGCCCAGTTGGATTATATTGTCTACACCCCTAGAACAGACAATGGCACACGCTATGGAGCTTTCAACGAGTTCAATGTCTATGTCATGACCAATGGAAGCTCTGAATGGACAAAAGTAGCAGAATGTGCTCGTGGGGACAAGAACTATACTCCGACCACCATCCAGCTTGAACAAAGTTATACAGACGTTAAGCAGGTACGTTTTGAAATCCAGTCAGCCCACAACAACCGAATCAGCTGTGCAGAAATGGATTTCTACCAGACAAATCAAAACAAATTTGATTATACGACCATATTTACCGACGAAACTTGTTCTGCCTTACGAGAAGGAGTCACAGAAAAAGAAATTACAAAAATGCCGGGAGAAACTTATCAGAAGCTGGCTTTGGCTCTATTAAAAGGAACTTACGACAAAGCATACCGTATTGCCGACTACAGACCTTACCAAACTCCATCCATCATGGCTTCCATATTGAAGACTTCCGAATATGGATTAAGAGACAACCCTACCGGTATCTATGTAGAACAAGGCGAGGAAGTACTGGTTCTTGTGGGAGATACTCACGGACAGAATGTGTCTATGATAGTACAGGATTTGGTAAATGGTGGCTACAACGGAGCTAGAACATACGCTTTGAAACAAGGTGAGAACAAAGTCAAAGTAGAAACAGGGGGATTGGTATACATTCAAAACCTCACACAAGACTACATTCCTCTGGAACTAAGCGAAGCAGACAAAGAAGCCGCTGAAGCAAAGACCGTAACTGTCCACTTCCCGTTTGGAAAAGTAAATGGATATTATGACGTACGCAACAACACAACCCAGGAAGAATGGGAAGAGATGCTTCGCAATACTCGCTGGCAAGATATCGATGTAGTTGGAAAATACGTCGTCATCACATGGGCCGTACAAGACTATATGAGTTACCAGACTCCCATCAAAGAAATGGTAGACCTTTTCGACACGGTAGTAGAAAGAGAATGGGCACTGATGGGGCTGTTCAAATATCATAACAACCCTGACAAACGCTTGTTTGCCAACCGAATGTATCTCCATATCGAACATCAGAGCAAGAATCCTTACTCTTCTACTAACCACACTGCATATGTGCCCAGTTATGCTGAAGTGTTCTGTAGCCCTGAAAGAATGAAAGCACGCTCATGGGTACTCGGACATGAAATCGGTCATAGCAATCAGACTCGTCCGGGACTCAAATGGACTGGTACGACAGAAGTTACCAACAACATTATGTCAATGGATGTATCAATATACCTGAGTGGAGAATCTAAGTTAAACAGCGTACAAACTTCTACAGGAAAAACCTACTACCAAGAAGCAATTGACTACATCGTTACAGGAAATAACCCACACTGCATGTGGAACTGGAAAGCCGACGGCATTACCGAAGAACACATGTACACTTGCAAACTGGTTCCTTTCTGGCAATTGAAATTATTTATGGATGCAAACGGCTATACAGATTTCTATCCTGATTTATACGAACACTTCCGTGTAACTCCTAACTTGGATACTACAGTAAAAACGCAAGGCATTTTACAGTTGGATTTTGTACGCCAAGCGTGCAAATACTCCAAGATAAATCTCCTTCAATTCTTTGAAGACTGGGGCTTCCTGACTCCGGTCGATACAGAAATCAACGATTATGGAACCAAACCTTTTTATCGTATATCAAGAAGATATTGATGCATTGAAGGCAGAAATCAACGCTTTAGGTTATCCGGCAACACCCGCTGAGTTATACAACATAACTGACAGCAACTGAAGATGAAAAATGGAAAATGAATCGATAGTCTAACCAACTTAAAATTGTAAACTATGAAATTATTAAAACCTATCATATTATATAGCAGTTTATTTATCTGTGCAGCCCTAGCTGCCACAAGTTGCAGTGAAGAAAATGTAGATAATAGTATAAAAGTAACTTCCATAGCTTTCACTGAGACAGGAGAAACCAATCATGTATCCCTTTACCCAGGGGATACGTGGACTGCTCAAATCACTTTATTCCCCGAAGATGCCATTGATAAAGACGAATATGCTTACCGCTATACAAGTAGTAATGAATCTGTGTTTACCGTAAATGAGTCAGGAGAAGTAACAGCTGTAGATGAAGGAGAAGCCACACTCACTGCATGGTCTACCAACAATACAGACATGTGGGCATCTTGCATCATCGAAGTTAATAAACAAATTTATTCTGTCAGCTCAATTGAAATATCAAAAGCCTACCGAACATTAACACTTGCATCGGGTGTGGAAATCGATTTAGGAAAAGAAATTTCTGTCTTCCCGGAAAATGCATGGAATACAGATGTCACTTTCTCATCTTCTGACCCACAAGTAGTATATGTAGACAACTACGGAAAAATCACGACAAAATCCCAAGGGAATGCCACCATTACCGTATCATCAACTGACGGTAGTAACGTAAGTACCACTTCAGAGATTCATGTGCGCGACATTGCAGGCTATACTGATTTAGACCGTAACAATTGGACAATCAGCACCTCACATCCAACACCTACAGATGGTACCGTAGGAGGAAGTGCAGAATCACTAATAGACGGAGATGAAAAATCCTGCATTTTGTTAGTAAAACCAGGTAAATCATTAAGTGGAATTACTGTAGGAAAGGACGAAGAAGTTTATTTCATCATCGATATGAAAGAGCCTAAAGAATTCGACTTTTTCCGCTTACGACATAGAACATTTAGCAATACAACAGACTGGATTCGCATGAATAAGTTTCAGTATATGGAAGTAATGACGGCACAAACTTTACACCTATTTCAATTGGCATAAACATTCCTACGGCGGCTGATATAGCAGAAGTAAGCATTCCATTACCCATGAAACAAACCTATCAATATTTCAAACTGACGTGTGACGGCTGGCATTCAAGCGGAAATACGGTGCAGGCGTCTGAATTCAATCTCGGAACACTTCAGTTTGCAGAAAATTAATGAATATACTCAGTCAAGAACAACTTATTTAAATATCTTTTTATGAATATAAATAAAGCATTTTTGGCAACTACATTACTATTATCACTCTGTGGTAATTCAGTTGTTGCACAAAGTACACAAGCCTCACAATCCAGTGTAACCACTGCAGTTAAAGGTAAACCCATTAAAGTAACCGGTACTGTATTGGATGCAGCCGGCGAACCCATTATCGGTGCAAACGTAGTGGTAGAAGGTACAACCATTGGTGTAATTACAGACATCGACGGGAAATATGAACTAGAAGCTCCTAAAGGATCTAGCTTGGTTATATCTTATATCGGATTCTCTTCTAAGACCGTAAAAGCAACTACACAGCCAGCTACCATCAAACTGACAGAAGATACACAACTGTTAAGTGAAGTAGTCGTTGTAGGTTATGGTACAATGAAAAAGACCGACCTGACTGGTGCCGTAGCTTCTCTGAAAGCATCTGATATGGAAAAAGAACAGCGTCAGACTCTACAAGATATGCTTCGTGCAGGTACTGCTGGACTTTCTATCGGAATGGAAACAGACGCCAAAGGAAATACCAGCATGATGATTCGCGGAAAAAGTACCATGGCTGCAAGCACTGACCCTCTGATTGTATTGGATGGAGTAATTTACCCAGGCGAAATGACCGATATCAACCCTAACGACGTAGAACGTATCGATGTATTGAAAGATGCCAGTTCGGCTGCCGTATATGGTGCACAAGCTGCCAACGGTGTTATCCTTGTCACAACGAAGAAAGGTAACAACAATGGAAAACCGACTATTAACTTTAACGCCACGGTAGGTGCTTCTTTTGTAAACCAGTTGCCTGAAGTTTATCAGCATGGATTACATTAATTTCCGTAGAGATGTAGAAAAAGTATCCACCGCGATGATACCAGCAACAAATACGATAACCCGTCAAATTTAACCAATACCGAACTGGCTCAGTGGATGGGAACGGATACCGGAGACCCTATGGCTGTATGGATGCGTCGTCTGGAGTACAACCAGATAGAAATTGATAACTTCCTGGCAGGAAATGAAGTAGACTGGAAAGACTGGATTTATCAAAACGCCGCTTTACGACAAGACTATACTGTCAGCATTTCCGGGAAAAAAGACGACATGTCATACTATTCTTCTCTGAATTACCTGAAGAACGAAAGTAACATAATTGGAGGAGGATATAGCGCCATCCGTGCCCGAGTAAACCTGGAAAACAAGTTGCCGGTTTCTTGTCTTACGGTATCAACACACAGTTCACAGCTCGTGACGAAGGTTACATTGGCCGCGACAACTCTTATACCACCCTATCACCATTTGGAAGCGTATACGAGGAAGACGGAACTACGCCTAAATATTTCCCGAATGACAACAATAATGCTACGAACCCGTTGATTTCTCAAACTTATACGGACAAGATGAAGAAAATCTACAACATGAATGCTTCCATCTTCCTGAAAGCTGAATTGCCATTCGGATTTTCTTTACAAACTACTTATTCTCCTCGCTTTGAATGGATTAATGATTACAGCCAGCGTTCAGCAGATCATCCCGCCTATAAGACAGAAGGTGGATATGCCAAACGTAGCGATTCTACACTATTCTATTGGCAGTGGGATAACATGTTGAAATGGAACAAGACATTCGGCAAACATGCATTCGATTTCACAGGACTGTTGAACTGGGAACAGCGTAAATACTGTCTAGCACTGGAGAAAACTCAGCTTTCCAGCCAAGCGACTTATTAGGATTCCATGGTATGGGCTTCGGTACCTCACCAGTTTTAGGTGCAAATGACACTTATCGCACAGGTTCTGCCTGATGGCACGTCTGCATTATACATACGACAACCGTTATATGATTACCGCCACTGTACGCCGGGATGGATATTCTGCTTTCGGACAAGAAAATCCTTATGCAGTGTTCCCTTCTGTAGCATTAGGATGGGTATTCAGTGAAGAAAAATTCATGAAAAATATCAGCTGGCTGGAATATGGTAAACTCCGTTTGTCATGGGGACAGAACGGTAACCGTTCTATCGGAGAATATGCGCATTGATGAAACTTGAACCGAGAAAATATTTCTATTATGACCCGTTAACAGGTGAAATCATCCAAGCTAATTCATTCTATAGTTACAACATGGCCAACTCAAGTTTAAAATGGGAAAACACAGAATCATGGAACATCGGTGTTGACTTCACTTTACTGAATGGACGTTTGGGTGGAAGCATTGACGTGTATACTAAGAAAACAAACAACTTGCTTAACGACCGTAAACTTCCCGACTTGATTGGTTACGCTTCTGTGACTTCCAACATTGGTGAGGTAAACAATAAAGGTGTAGAAATTTCTCTTCGTTCTACCAATATTCAAAGAGAAAACTTTGAATGTCTACGACCTCAATCTGGCTTATAACAAAAATACTATCAAACACTTATATGGCTTAATGGAAGATGTATTAGATGAAGAAGGAAATGTAATCGGTCAAAAAGAAGCTGATGATATTTCCAAAGGATATTCATCGGACATGCATTGGATGAAAATGGGGATATAAGTTCTTGGGAGTATGGCAGGAAAACGAAGCTGAAGAAGCAGCCAAATATAATCAAGTGCCCGGTGACCCTAAGCTGTTGGATGTAGACCAGAATTATAAATACAATAATGATGACAAAGTTTTCTTAGGTAATACTACTCCAAAAGTACGCTGGAATATGCGCAACGAGTTTACTTATTCAAGAACTGGAATTTCTCTTTCAGTATGTATTCTTATTTGGGACATGTCAAAACAATGGATCGTTCACCAACAGCAATGCACTACTGAATGTAACTAACTCCATTGTACGTGAATACTGGACTCCAGAAAATCCTATCAACGAATATCCTCGCTTGAAAGCTCAGGCACCTGTTTCATACAGCATCTATAAGAATGCCTCATTCTTACGATTCGATAACATATCATTGGGATATTCATTCCCGAAAGCCATGATTCAAAGATTAAAGATACAAGCTTTAAGCCTGAATCTGACATTAAAGAATGTAGGAGTTATCTCTGGATGGCCGGCTTATGACCCGGAAAACAGCGATGCAAATACTCCGAGAACCTTATTATTTGGATTGAACATGACACTTTAAAAATAGTTGAACCGTTATGAAAACAAAAAATATAAAATTATTCATGGCTGGTGCTGCCAGCATACTATTCACCGGATGTAGCGACTGGCTGGACCCGAAACCATTGTCCTTTTTCACCCCGGAGAATACCTACAACAGCTACGATGGACTGAAACTGGTACAGACATGCTAAACCGTGACGTACGTTATTTCGATTACTATCCAACTTCATTTTCGGCAGATCCCTGCATCCTAAGTGAATACTTCTTCTCCGAAATGGCTGTAAACGGACGTACAGATGCAGGAAACACACCTGTCGACCTGACTGCCCTGATTACTCCCAGTGCTAACTTAAAAGGTAATAACAGTCAGATTAACAACTACTGGACTTACCTGTATAAAGGTATCAAAGATGCCAATACATTGCTTACACGCTCTGAAACCGCAGAATTTGAAAATGAAGACCAACGTAAGGAAATTAAAGCACTGGCTCATTTCCACCGTGCATTCCGTTATTACCGCCTGGTACATCAATACGGTGACGTTCCTTTTATCGTAGAAGGAGTAACTGGTCCACGCTATGATTTTTATTCTACCAAACGAGAAGCCATCTTGCGCTGGTTAAAGAATGACCTGGAAACCACAGCACCCTATCTTTCGAATGATGTAAATATCGGTCAAGTTACTCAAGCAGCTGCCTATCATTTGCTTGCCAAAATAGATCTGGCTCTTGGAGAATTCGATGCAGCCATAGAGGCTTGTAACAAAGTTATCGGTGACGGAGTGCACCACTTGATGAAAGAACGCTTCGGAGTAGACAAGAATGACCCGACCAAGAATGTGGTATGGGATTTACATCAATCTGAGAACAAGCACTTGCCTGAAAACAAAGAAGTTCTTTATATTGTACTAGACAATTATGATGAAACGGATGCTCGTTCAGCTACCGGTCTGGAAATCAAACGGCAAATCCTGCTATGTACTCAGCTACCACAAGCAATATCAAAACGCCAAATGGCAAAAAGGCTTTCGTAGACAATGATGAAAAGAAAAATCCATACCTGTTAGAATATGGTCGAGGCATCTGTACGCTTCGACAGACATGGTATGCCACTCACATGATCTGGACATTAGACAATACAGACTTACGTCATGCTCCCGGAAACTGGATGCGAATGGAAGATTTGACTTATAACAATCCGGCACTGGCAACAGAAGACCCTGAATGGGTATGGAAAACTCTTCAGAAATATGATAGCAAAGGTAATCTGCTTGTAAACGATACAATCCGAGCATGGTCTGAATGGCCACACTACAAAACCAACGTAGCAGACCAGAAAGCAAACAACTGGCGTGGAGGATGGGCAGACTGGTACATTTTCCGCCTGGCTGAAACCTATTTGTTGAGAGCTGAAGCTTATATTTGGAAAGGAGAAACTGGAGCTGCCGCTGCAGACATCAACGAAGTACGCCGCCGTGCACAAGCACGTGAAATCAGTGCAGTGAAGCCACCATTTCGATGATATTGGATGAACGCGCCAGAGAGTTGTTCTACGAAGAACCACGTAAGTGTGAGTTAACACGTATTGCTTACATCTACGCACAGACCGGAAAAGCTGACGATAAAGGAAGAACTTATTCAATGGATAAATTCTCTCAAGAGAACTTCTTCTATAATCGCATCATGGACGTAACAGACTTCTACAACAAGGGAGTTAAAAACGCGTATGGTCTGACCTATACAATACAACCTTACCATGTATTGTGGCCAATAGCAGAAACTGCTACATCTGTGAATGTACAAGGTCACATCAACCAGAATTATGGTTATGATGGTTACGAAGACAACATAGCTCCACTGGACGGTCCGAACGAATAAACGTATAACAAGATCAGAGAAAAGGAAAATACTTAGTCAATATATCTTTATAGAGCTGTACTTAACAGAGAATATCTTTGAGGTACAGCTCTATTTTATTTATCTTTACATCATAAAACTACAATTCTATACAGACTATGAAAAAACTTTCATTGCTTTTTGGGCTAATATTGTCAGGATTGTGCCATTTTAACTTACTCCAGGCCCGAAAAACAAAGATTGCCTGTGCATCGGTGGCGGCTCTCTTACCGGACATCATCATTTTGGATGAGCCATCCTCAAACCTGGATTGGGCGGCAATCCGCGATCTGCGTGATGCTATGCAGCTTTGGAAGTCTCAAGGCAAGACGATCATTATTTCAGAACACCGCCTATGGTATCTGAAAGATATTATTGACCGGGCAGTTTATATGGAAAAAGGCCGTATTGTCAACGAATGGACAAGGCAAGAATTTCTCAGCTTACTGAAAAGGAATTGAAATCTTATGAACTTCGGCCTGTTACATTGGAGGAACGCTATATCCGGCAATTTTTCTAATGTTTCAAAGTCAGGCGATGAAAATTCCGCAGACCAGAGAAATCTGAAAACAGGCATTGACGGAGATGAACTGTTGTGCCTTACGGATTTCTATTTCACTTACACACCGCGAAAATATCTTTTCGTAAAGAAAAAGCTGACACCAGAAGATGAAGAAATCTGCGATTTACGGATGATCGATGTACAGCTACGTACGTCTGAGCATCGATCGATGTACAGCTACGTACGTCTGAGCATCGATCGATGTACAGCTACGTACGTCTGAGCATCATCGATGTACAGCTACGTACGTCTGAGCATC
>ENA-OQCS01000441-OQCS01000441.1-human-gut-metagenome-genome-assembly--contig:-NODE-441-length-23133-cov-10.364035_pt1 | contig 23133 bp, 21 predicted proteins | sample MGYA00242757_ERZ504575 | MGnify/ENA primary metagenome ERZ504575 (study PRJEB26092, sample SAMD00036297) | human gut metagenome | host: Homo sapiens | study: EMG produced TPA metagenomics assembly of... | reverse complement strand
CCAAGCCCGGAAGGGATAAACGCTGAAGGCATCTAAGCGTGAAGCCCCCCTTAAGATGAGATATCCCATTCGTTAAGAAGTAAACCCCCTTGAAGACGACGAGGTAGATAGGGCAGAGGTGGAAGTGCAGCAATGCATGGAGCTGACTGTTACTAATCGGGTGAGGGCTTGACCAAGAATCGCAGGAAGAATGAATCTCAAGGAAATGTCAACATGTATGTAGTTTTGAAGGTGCAAACCTTTAAATGGCCCAGTGGCTCAGTTGGTTAGAGCGTCGCCCTGTCACGGCGAAGGTCGAGAGTTCGAGTCTCTTCTGGGTCGTTAGCAATGAGCTGACGAGTTTGGTAAATTGCATATGGATATGGAATCTTAGCTCAGCTGGGAGAGCATCTGCCTTACAAGCAGAGGGTCATAGGTTCGAGCCCTATAGGTTCCATACTTGGATGGATTCCCGAGTGGCCAAAGGGGGCAGACTGTAAATCTGTTAGCAACGCTTTCGAAGGTTCGAATCCTTCTCCATCCACTTAGCTTAACAGCTAAGCCGATGTGGCTCAATTGGCAGAGCAGCTGATTTGTAATCAGCAGGTTATCGGTTCGAGTCCGATCATCGGCTTTTGATTTTAAAAATTAATATCGCGGGGTGGAGCAGTCTGGAAGCTCGTCGGGCTCATAACCCGAAGGTCATAGGTTCAAATCCTGTCCCCGCTATTTTGCCCAGATAGCTCAGTTGGTAGAGCAGAGGACTGAAAATCCTCGTGTCGCTGGTTCGATTCCGGCTCTGGGCATTCACTTTGAAAGTGATAATTAAATAATATGGAGCATTAGCTCAGTTGGTAGAGCACTTGACTTTTAATCAAGTTGTCCGGGGTTCGAATCCCCGATGCTTCACTTTAAAACTTCTGTGAGAATATCACAGAAGTTTTTTTTGTGTTTTTTTAACCCTAACATCATTTTATGGAATTACTATAGAGAAATAAAAAAGTTCTAAAGTTTTATGCTTTTTCATATATTATTAGTACCTGATACCATTAACCGTAGGAAGTGCGCAGTCTTAACGGTGGACAGGCTGTTTGAAGTCAGTAGATGTAATGCAGAACAGGAGGAGTTTTTATGAAGAGTCCTTTAAAGAATCTGAAAAAATATTTTCAGTTAATCATGACTGCTCTTATTTGCTTTGTAATGGGAGTCATTGAAGACAAGAAAAGAATCTGCATAAAAGATACAGATTCTAAAAAAGACAGAACTGTTTTGCGTCCGGATGATAAAAAGAATAACAGAAAAAATAAAATCATTACTGGAATGAACCACGAATCCAGAATAGAATAAATAGAGCTGTATATTTTAATACGGGGTAATGAAGCCCCGTATGCAGAAACTATCGCAGTCCTCTCAATTAATGAATTTGAGACAGTTCAGCAGGATTTTATGTTCTGATGAGCAGGATCAATATGCATTATTTACGAGAATTGCTATATAACAGAAGTGTTATAAATAATATACATACAGATAAATATATATGTATATTACTAAAAAGAAGAAGTTTATAATGATGGTCTGATATGAGAAAGTCTTTTTTCCCTGGAACAACGGGAATCTTTGCTCTATTTTTTGTTCCCTATATAGTTACAATTATTTTTAATGGTGCCAACACTACATTGATCAATAAAAAATTTAATGTGGAAATGCTTCTGCCGGTGATCGTTTCATCGCAGATTGAAGACAAATATGAAATTGAGACTATAAAAGCACAAACAATCATAGCAAGATCAAATTTTTACCGGACAATGAAAGAGGAGAAAAATCTGGCAATAACTTTATGTCAGATAAAGAAAGAGATGGAGGGGAAATCCCTGGCTTGTGTAATTTTACAGAATAAGTACGAAAAAGCAGTAACAGAAACAGAAGGAAAAGTCATTGTATGGAATAAAGAATTAAAGTTAGTTCCCTATCATGAATTAAGTGCAGGACAGACAAGAGATGGAATGGAAGTTTTCCACAACGAAGATGATTCGTATCTCAGATCCGTACACAGTCTTGTGGATAAAAATGCAAAAGATTATTTGAATAGTGTATACATAAATAAAAATGTCCTTCCGGAAAGAATTGAAATAAAATCCAGGGACAGTGCCGGTTATGTTACAGAAATTCTGGCTGACGGGAAAGTGTTGGAAGGCGAGGCATTCAGAAAAGGAATGGGACTCACGTCCTCAAATTTTACAATTCAGAAGTCTGGAAAGGAAATACGATTTTTATGTAGAGGAAAAGGTCATGGATTAGGATTCTCACAATATGGAGGGAATGAGATGGCAAAGGAGTCTGCGAATGCAAAAGAAATCTTACAATATTATTTTCCTGAGATGGATGTGCTGAACATAAAATCTGTAAATTGCTGAATAGATACGAATATTCTGGACACCCTATAGATATGAAGATGAAAACAGAGGTGAAAGGAATATGATGAATAACAAAGTGACAAGAATCATTGCCAATTCCGTTGGACTGGCCGCTGTAGCAGCATTGGGAATTACAGTTTATCAGTTAGGTACCTCCCCGGTCAAAGAGAAAACTCCTGAAGAAAAAACAGAAAATGTCGGTGAAAGTACACAGGATACGGAAGAACAATTGAGTGAAGATGCAGGAACGAATCATGTGGAGTCAGAAAATCAGTGGATATCCGATGACGGGGAAGATTTGGATGATACAAAGGTTACATTCCAAAAACAAGGAATGTATGGGGAAACAGCTCAGAATACTGTGGATAATAATGAATCAGATAATACTGCAGATGTGGATAAGACTGACAATGCTGTAAAGTCTCAGCAAGCAGAAGAATCATCAGTAAATGCAAATATGAAATCCCAGACGATATCAGAAGATCAGGCAGATGAAGCAACAGATGTTTCGGCATCGGCCCTGAATCTTGCGACAGTAAATTTTTCGGAAGATACATTAATGGAGTGGCCGGTGAATGGAAATGTTCTCCTTGATTACAGTATGGATCAGACTACTTATTTTCCGACGCTTGATCAGTATAAATTGAGTCCGGCTATTGCTGTCGGTGCAGTAGAGGGAGCACCTGTGGTAGCTGCTGTTAATGGCAAGGTTTATTCTATAGAGCAGAATGCGCAGACGGGTACTACACTGACAATGGAACTTGGAAATGGATATCAGGCTGTTTATGGACAGCTTACAGATCTGACAGTGTCAGAAGGAGATACAATTAAAAAGGGAACGACGATAGGATATATTGCACAGCCTACAAAATATTACAGCACAGAAGGAACCAATCTTTATTTTGCAATGAAAAAGAATGGAGAACCAATAGATCCGATTGAATATCTTCCATAATGAAATAGAAGAAAAAAACAGGGCTGCCGTAGATCGGCAGCCTTAATTTGGTATAGGGCCGAGACAGTAACGTATAAACAGTACTTTGATATTTGCAACAGAAATGATATGTGTAGTATAATACAAAATATGTAGTGATTCAGCAGTTAACAATTCGTGGATATCAGGTTAGGGGCACACTAGCATCATAAAATACTGCTGGTTATAAAAATACTTCGGAAATTATACAGACAGCATGAAAGAGGAGCTTTTTATATGAATATTAATGAGATTGCCAAACTGGCAGGGGTCTCCAGAGCTACCGTATCCAGGTATCTGAACAATGGTTATGTCAGTGAGGAAAAGAAAAAAAATATCAGCAGAGTTATTGAAGAAACCGGGTATCAGCCTTCTTCACAGGCGCAGAGGCTGCGTACTAAGAAGACAAAACTGGTCGGAGTAATTCTGCCAAAGATAGATTCCAATACGATCAGCCGGGAAGTTGCCGGAATCAGTGACATACTTACCAAAAAAGGATATCAGCTGATACTGGCAAATACAAATAACAGTGTTGAAGAAGAATTGAAATATCTTTCGCTGTTTAGGGATAATCAGGTCGATGGTGTTATTTTTATTGCCACCATATTGACAAAACAGCACAGGGAAATGATGAAGGGATTTAAAGTTCCGATTGTTTTACTTGGACAACAGTTGGATGGTTATCCATGTATTTTTCAGGACGATTATAAGGCTGCTGTAAATCTTACTGAACAGATGGTGAAGACAGGAAAGAAGTTTGGATATATTACAGTTACGGATAAAGATGAGGCAGTTGGCAGGCAGCGAAAATCAGGTGTGGAGAAGGTTCTTAGAGAAAATCAGATCACATTGGAAAGTGGATGTGTAAAATGCGGAAATTTCACATTAGAGTCAGGATATGAGAAAGCGAAAGAACTTTTTACGGAGCATCCCGATGTAGATACATTGATCTGTGCAACAGATACCATGGCAGTTGGAGCGGCAAATTGGCTGAAGGAGAACGGATATCAGATTCCTCAACAGGTTCAGATTGCCGGAATGGGAGACAGTTTTCTGGGAAAGATCATAGAACCAAAGCTGACTACTGTACATTTTTTTTATAAGACAAGTGGAATGGAATCAGCAAAAGTGCTGGTAGATTTGATAGAATCTAAGGAATCATCATCTGTACATAAAGAAATAAAAATGGGATGTAAGGTGGTACTCAGAGAGTCTCACCGAAATATATGACTGAACATGAAAGAGGAACTCTGAGGCAATCATCAGAGTTCTTTTTTCTGAATAATTGGATTTACATATATATTAAAGGGAGTGTTTTGGAAATAATATATAAAAAATGGATATAATATTTGTGATATGTTACATATTTACAAATAAAAAACGCCCAGATATAATAGCATATATGAGAACGATTCCATAAAAGTACATACAATCCATAGGAAATACATATTGGTGATCAGATAAGAAATATCGTGAGAGTGCAAGATATCTGCTGAATTATAATCAGATATCAGAGTAAATTTGGAATGGAAAGGTATTTTTATAAGATTAACAAGTGAAATTTGTTGAATATGTGAGAATTTCAAAGTATACATTTATATGAAAACGATTCCATAAAAGGAGGATATTATGGATTACAGAAAAACAGCACAGGAGATATATGACCATATCGGTAAAAAAGAAAATATTATTTCCGCAGCTCATTGTGCCACACGTCTTCGCCTGGTTATCAGTGATAATTCAAAGGCTGATAAGGAATATGTTGAGAACATTGAAGGTGTAAAAGGTGTTTTCTTTGCGCAGGGACAGATGCAGATCATTCTGGGAACAGGTATAGTTAATAAAGTATATGATGAGTTCATCCGGATTGCAGGAGTTTCTGAGAGCAGTAAAGAAGAGCTGAAAAAAGTTGCGGCTTCCAGGGCAAATCCGGTGCAGAGACTGATCAAGACACTTGGAGATATTTTTGTGCCGATTATTCCTGCAATTGTTGCAAGCGGTTTCCTGATGGGAATTATGGAAGCACTGAACTTCATGGTAAACAATGGATTTTTGAATATTGATACCAGCGGTTCTATTTATACATTTGCACAGCTTTTCAGTAATACGGCATATACGTTCCTGCCAATCCTCATCGCATACAGCGGTGCTAAAGTGTTTGGTGCAAACCCGTATCTGGGTGCAGTTATCGGTATGATCATGATTCATCCGAATCTCCAGAATGCATGGACAGTTGCCACAGAAGGTGTTAAAGCAACTCAGAAGTATGGTTTGGACTTTACTCTATTGATATGGTCGGATATCAGGGGCATGTAATTCCGGTTATCATTGCAGTATGGGTACTGGCTCAGATTGAGAAGAGACTTCACAAAATAGTGCCGGCAATGTTTGATCTGTTTGTTACTCCGCTTGTAAGTGTCTTTGTAACAGGATATCTGACATTATCCATTATCGGACCTATCTTTGTCACTGTTGAGAACGGACTTCTGAATGGGATTCAGTGGCTGATCGCATTGCCATTTGGTATCGGAAGTTTTATTATGGGTGCGTTTTATGCACCGACGGTGGTTGCCGGTGTTCACCATATGTACACGATCATTGATCTTGGACAGTTGTCTAAATTTGGAGTTACTTACTGGCTGCCTCTTGCTTCTGCAGCGAATATTGCACAGGGTGGAGCCACTCTTGCAGTAGCACTTAAGACAAAGGATCAGAAGATTAAATCAATGGCAGTTCCGTCTGCATTAAGTGCCTGTATGGGAATTACTGAACCTGCGATCTTTGGTGTTAACCTTCGCTTTGGAAAACCATTTGTGATGGGATGTATTGGTGGTGCATTTGGTGCACTGTTTGCATCTGTTACAGGACTGGGGGCTACGGGAACTGGCGTAACCGGTATCTTTGGAATTCTTCTTTGTCTGAATAATCCGGTTTCTTATATTCTTATGTTTGTGATTGCATTTGGTGCTGCCTTTGTACTTACCTGGTTGTTTGGATATAAGGACACTAATGTTTCTGAAAAGACAGAAAGTGTTGAAGCTGTGGGAGATAAATCAACAACAGAAAAAAGCAATGCAGATGATTCTGTGCTTTATAGTGTATCAGAAGGAACTGCGATTTTGCTTTCCCAGGTAAATGACGCTACATTTGCTTCGGAAGTACTTGGAAAAGGAATTGCCGTAATTCCATCGAAAGGTGAAGTTGTTGCTCCATGTGATGCTGTGATTGAGACTGTTTTTGATACAAAGCATGCAGTTGGTTTAAGTACGGAAAGTGGTATGGAGCTTCTGATCCATATCGGGATCAATACAGTGGAATTGAATGGAAAATATTTTACATCTCATGTAAAGAATGGAGATCACGTAAAGAAAGGCCAGCTTCTGGTTTCCTTTGATATGGAGAAAGTTAAGGCAGCAGGATACGATGTGACGACTCCTCTTATTGTAACGAATTCGGATGATTATAAAGATGTGAAAATTCTGTCGGAAGATTCGGTAACACCATCAGATAAAGTATTGGAGATTGTGAAATGAGTACGCTAACTAAAGTTCTTGAAAGAAATATAAAAGTAATTGAAAAGAACGCAGATCTGACAGAAGGAAGATTCCGGCTTGGACATCATCTGATGCCGCCGGTCGGATGGCTCAATGATCCGAATGGACTATGCTGGTATAAAGGTAGATATCATGTGTTTTTTCAATACGCTCCCTTTGATGTGGAAGGCGGACTGAAATTCTGGGGACATTATACAAGCGAAGATCTGGTAGACTGGAAATATGAAGGGACAGCTCTTTATCCGGATTCTCCTTATGACTGTCATGGTGTCTATTCCGGATCTGCATTGGCAGAGAGTGAAAAACTTCATTTGTTTTTCACCGGGAATGTAAAGATTGACGGTGATTATGATTATATTAATGAAGGACGTGAGACCAGTACGCTTCATGTAGAAAGTGAGGACGGAATTCATTTCGGAGATAAAGAAGAGATAATTTCTTTTGAAAAATATCCGGAAGAGTTTACCTGTCATATCAGAGACCCGAAAGTCTGGAAAGAAAACGACAGGTATTTAATGGTTCTTGGCGGACGTCTTAAGGGAGATAAAGGTGCAGTTCTGGTTTATGAATCAGAAAATCTGAAAGAATGGAAATTTAAACATATAATAACCACACCGGAAGCTTTTGGTTATATGTGGGAATGCCCGGACTATTTCGAACTGGACGGGAAGAAATTTCTGTCTGTATCACCACAGGGCCTGAAGAGGGAAGAATTTCGTTTTCAGAATATCTATCAGTCAGGCTATTTTCCGGTAAAAGAGGATGGCTCTGTAGATGAAAGAGACTTTCGTGAGTGGGATATGGGATTTGACTTTTATGCTCCACAGACCTTTACAGATAACAGCGGAAGGCGACTTCTGATAGGATGGATGGGAATGCCGGATGCAGAGGAGGAATATACCAATAAAACCATTGATGAAGGCTGGCAGCATTGTCTTACCGTACCGCGGGAACTGAGGGTAAAGGATGGAAAAATATTCCAGTATCCGGCAAAAGAACTGGAGAGACTCCGAAAAGAGAAAACAATTCTTGATGATGAAAAATCAATTGTTGAGGTTCGTGTAGAAGTAAATGAAGGTTTTGATCTGTTAATTGAAGATATTGCAGTGACAGACAGAAGTTTTCAGATCAGTATGGGCGGACAGATGCTCTTTAAATATGAAAATGAAATTGCGGAGATTGGATTTTCTGAAATTGCGGGTGCAGGAAGAAATAAGCGGAAAGCGAAAGTCAGTGAACTGAACAATATCCGGATTCTTGCAGATACTTCTGCAGTGGAACTTTATCTGAATGATGGAGAGATTGTATTCTCAACCAGATATTATCCGGATCGTGAAGATCTGCAGCTAAAGGTAAAAGGCGGAAAATTCAGGGGAAATCTCTGGAATCTTCGAAAAATGATATTCACAAAATAAGAAAATAAACGTATAATAAAGCAGGTGGGAAAGAAAATCCGCAGTCGGTTTCCCTGCCTGCTTTTTTGACATATTGGTATTTCTGGTGCTGAGAGATCTGGCTGTCAGAAAGAATATGTGTCCGGATGATATACGTGTTTTAAACCGACTGTTTATTATAGAAACAGGGACGACCGCAAAAGATAGCAGTTGTCCTTTACATAAATTATAAAAAAATTTCAAATAATGCAATTCCAGACAATAAGACAGTTGCTTGATTATAATATATGACTGTCGGGTGATTATGATGAATTATACTTACATTGTTAAATGTGCAGATGGGACTCTTTATACAGGGTGGACAAACTGTCTGCAAAAACGTATGAAAGCACACAACGAGGGAAAGAACGGCGCGAAATATACAAGGACCAAAAGACCGGTTACACTTGTATATTATGAAGGATTTTCAACAAAAGAAGAAGCGATGAGACGTGAATATGAGATTAAACAATTTACCAGAAATAAAAAACTGGAGTTGCTGAGCTTCTGAACCCGTCAGATAAGGAGGATAAGAGAAAATGAAAAAGATGACAAAATGGCTTGCAGTATGTGCAGTATGTGTGATGGGCAGTGTTCCGGCCATGGCAGCAGAAGTACCGGATGTTACTGTAACACCGATCCCGATTGAAACACCGGCTCCGGATGTAACACCAATCGAGACACCTGCACCAACACCCATACCGGAGGTGAAAAATGGCTGGTATGAGTATGGAACAAAAAATAAGAAATATTTTAAAGATGGACAGTATCTTACAGGAATGCGTAAAATCCATGGTGAAGTTTATTATTTCAGTCCAAAAGGATTTATGAAAACCGGATGGATCAAATACAATAACAAGAAATATTATTTTGGTTCCAATGGAATACGTTACAGTGGCGTTAAGAAAATCAGCGGAAAATATTACTATTTCAGTGACAAGGGTGTTCTGAGAACGAAAACAGTTAAAGTTGGAAATACAATTTATTATTGTACAGAAAAGGGAATTCTGGAAGCCTGGAAAAAAGGAAAGACGATTTATTATCCAAATGGAAAGAAAATGAATTCCACCAAAGCGTATGAGTATGAGACTTTGCAGAGAGCAAAGGATGTTGTCAGCAAGATCACAAAACCGAGTATGTCAAAAAGTGAGAAATTTGAAACCTGTTTCAGATGGGTAATGTATCAGCATTATTACGATACCAGAAGAATATTTTATAATCAGACTGCATGGCCTGCGTTATATGCAAACGATTATCTGATACTGAGCGGAAAAGGCGGGGACTGTTTCTCAGATGCCTGTTCGTTTGCCTATCTTGCAAAGGCTCTTGGATATAAGAATGTTTATGTCTGCGTAGATACAACGGCAACTGACGGAAGCGGTCATTGCTGGGCTGAAATCGGAGGCAGAGTATATGATCCGCTGTTCGCAGAGGCGAAGAGCTATTATGGATATTTTGGCGTGGGATATGGATCCTATGGATTGTATCCGGAAAGAAGAGTAGCTGTGTAATATAAAAGCTTTCCTGCAGGGATTATGCTGCAGCAGAGAAAATTGTATTGTTAAGGGGTTGCAGCACCGGAAAAAATCCGGTGCTGCAACCCCTTGTTTTGTTTATTGGCAAATTGACGGTTATACAGGTAGTGGAGCAACAAAAAAGTACATAACAATGAAATGGCAGGCACTTCCAAGCATAACAAAGATGTGAAAAATCTCATGGGAACCAAAATTCTTATGTCTGGAATTAAAAAGCGGAACTTTTAATGCATAGATTACACCACCGATGGTATAAATGATTCCGCCTGCAAGAAGCCAGTCAAATCCTGCACGTGGGAGTGCATGGAAGATTGGAACAAATGCCAGTACACACAGCCAGCCCATGGCGATATACAGTACAGAGGACAACCATTTGGGACAGGTAATCCAACAGCCCTTTAAGATAATGCCGAGGACTGCAATACTCCATACCAGCGCGCACAGAATATATCCAATGCGGTTATGAAGAACGATCAGGCATACAGGAGTATAGCTTCCGGCGATCATCACAAAAATCATCATGTGATCCATTTTTCGCAGCCGTCGATTGACCTTCTCTGTAGAATCTACAGAATGGTAAATGGTACTGGCTGCATAGAGCAGAACCATGGTAAGTATAAAAATACTTAAAGCAACAATATGGAGCACATCATAAGAACGCGCTGCCTTGATAATAAGAGGAACTGCTCCGACTGTAGCGAGAAGAAGGGCAATACCATGAGTGATCGCACTTCCGGGATCTTTTAATTTAAATTTCATAAAAACGCCTCCATTCATTCAGATAAATATAATGAAAACAATATAACGTAGTTTTAAAAACTACATATCAAGTATATAAATACTATAGCACAAAAAACAAAAAATCAAGGGCTTATTTTGGGAATCAAAGAAATGTTTGTCTGGCAATGCAAATGAGTTACAGGGTTGCGAAGATGAGGAAAACAGTTGAATCTATATGATAAATCTCCTATAATACAAGTAAAGTAAGTGGTAAAGGAGACAGTTCCATGGGAAAAACCATAACGATATGTTTTACAAATAATAAGGGTGGAAGTGGAAAAACCACAACCTGTTCAAACCTTGGAGCGGCGATGGCTCAGGCAGGGAAAAAGGTTCTTCTGATCGATGGAGATATGCAGTTAAATCTTTCTCTTGCTTTTTTCCGGAGAACTGGGTGCTGGAGCAGGCGAAAGGAGAGAAGAATCTGTATTGCGCAATCGGAAAACAGGAAGAGCTCAGCGGTTATGTGGTACATACTCCCTACGAAAATCTGGATCTGATACCATCGTCTACATTGATGAGTTCTATAGAATATGAACTTTTTACAAAATGGCAGAGAGAATTTATCCTGCGAAAATGCATTCAGAAGATAAAGGATGCAGGAAATTATGACTATATTCTGATTGATGCACCTCCTACGCTGGGTGGTTGGGTGATGAATATCCTTTGTGCATCAGACCGGGTAATTATTCCTGTTGAGGCAAGTCCATGGGGAATGTTCGGACTTGCGAATATGTTTGAATTTCTTAATGAAGTAAAGCAGATTACTCCGGAACTGGAAGTTGCCGGAATTGCAGTGACAAAGGTAGATACAAGAAAGAGTTATTATAAACAGACAATGGAAACACTGCATGAACTTGAGGATATTCATGTATTTGAGCAGATCATCAGAGTGGACAGCTCTGTAGAATGGTCACAGGATAACAGTATTCCGGTTGTGGAATATAAAAAATCAAGCAGAAGTGCCAGGGAATATACGAGATTGGCAGAGGAGGTCATGGAATTATGTCAGTAGGCAGGGAGAGTATTCGGCGTGCAGCAAATGCAGGTGCCGGGAAAACCGTAAAGAAGCCCGTTGTATCTACAAAAGAGGCAGAGAAACCGGAAACAATATCTGTTACAGAAGAAAAGAAAAAAACAGCAAAGGGTTCTGTTCATATTAATGAAGAACTGCCGGTATATCTTCTTTAAAAGTTATTTGTAAGTGCTTGAGTATTTTGTTATTTTATAGAAAATAATCAAGTGGTTGCGCAAAAGTGGGGTATTTTATGGAAACAGAAGAAAAGAAGATATATACAATAGAAGATATCGCCCGGGAGCTTGGGGTAAGTAAGACTACGGTATCACGTGCTATTTCAGGAAAGGGAAGAATCAGTCAGGCTACAAGAGACAGAGTACGGGCATTTATAAAAGAACATGATTACAGACCCAATGTTGTGGCAAAGGGGTTGGCACAGCGTAAAACTTATAATATTGCACTGCTGATGCCGAAGGATTATGTTGCCACAGAGTTTCTTTTTTTTAAAGACTGTATGAATGGAATCTGTGAGATGGCTTCCTCCTATGAGTATGATATTATTATTTCTATGATTGATGGAGCAGATGTATCGCAGATACAGAGACTGGAGGCAAATCGAAAAGTCGACGGGATCATTGTAAGCAGAGCAGTGGTAAGTTCCAAGGTACAGAAATATCTGAAGAACTGTAAGGAACCATATATATTGATCGGCCCGTCTTCAGATCCGGAAGTTCCGTTTGTAGATAACAAGAACCAGGAAGCCGGAAAAGAACTGACAAGTATTATGTTGATGAAAGGTTTTCGGAATCTGGCACTTCTGGGTGGAAATCAGTCCTATAATGTTACCGGAAGCAGATATCAGGGTTTTCTGGAAGCACATGAGGAAAAGGGAGTTTCTGTTAACGAAAATCTGATCTTCATGGATACGGATAATCAGGCAGCAGTATCTGATGCTGTGAAGAGACTGCTTGAAGAAGGCGCGGATGGTATTGTCTGTATGGATGATGTGATCTGCAGCATGTGTCTGAGCAGTCTGAGGGAAAAGAAAATATCGGTTCCTGCAGAAATAAAAATAGCCAGTATGTATGACAGTAAGAATCTGGAATATAATAATCCACCGATTACCAGTATACGCTTTGATACGGTAAGACTGGGAAAGATGGCATGTGCGAAATTACTGAACATCCTGGGAGAGAAGCCACTGGAGGATACGTTGACACTGAATTATCAGGTGATGCTGCGTGAGTCAACACAGTAGAAAAATGAAAAATCCTCTGTAATTATTGGAGAATCAATAATCAGAGGATTTTTTTTCATGGGAAATTACTTCATAATGTTTCTGTAACATAAAAAGTTCCCGGGCAGGATCGCATTGTGGAAGAGAGGAATTATGTCGCTGAAGCGACTCGCCACAGGCGGAGGAATCCTGCAAGCAGGATTCGTGTGTGTGTTTGAAAAATGGAAAAAGCAGTCATGAATTGTGTGATATGACAAAAAAGAGATTCGAAATTAGATAATAATGGCTAATTGACTTTATTAATATAAAGGAATATACTAAAAATATGAACAATCGGTTGCGCAAACAAACTTGGAGTAATTGCAAACATATTCTGTAAGAAGAATGAAATCAAATCCCGTCTGCTTTGACTGAGAAAAGTAATGAGCAGCGAGAAGAGAGTGTTTTGAAATTGGATAGAGTTTAAATATGATAATGAAAAAGAAAACGATTGAAAATAGAGAGTTAAGAGGAGAACAGGTATGGACTTTAGAACGGATAAGCTGCTCCATGGCGGTGATTACAACCCGGAACAGTGGTTAAAGAGACCGGATATTCTGGAAAAAGATATTGATATGCTGGAGGAGTCTGGCTGTAATGTAGTAAGCCTTGGGATTTTTTCCTGGTCCACACTGGAGCCGGAAGAAGGTGTATTTCATTTTGGATGGCTGCAGGAGATCATTGATAAACTTTATAAAAGAGGTATTTCTACAATCCTGGCTACACCGTCAGGTGCAAGACCCAAATGGATGGCAGACAAGTATCCGGAGATACTTCGTGTAGATGAAACACGTCACAGAGCGTTATTTGGATTCAGACATAATCATTGTTACACTTCTCCTGTTTACAGAGAGAAGGTACATATTATTAACAAAAAGCTAGCACAGGAGGTTGCCACACATCCGGGTGTGATTCTATGGCATATTTCCAATGAGTATGGCGGAGAATGTCATTGTCCGCTGTGCCAGAAAGCATTTCGTAACTGGCTGAAAGAGAAATATCAGACTATTGAAAATCTGAATGATAAGTGGTGCACCACTTTCTGGAGTCATACTTATAACAGCTTTGACCAGATCGAGAGTCCGTCTAAGATTGGTGAGACACAGCTTCATGCACTGAATCTGGACTGGAAACGATTTGTTACTCATCAGACAGCGGATTTCATTCATCATGAGATTGCAGCATTGAGAGAGGGAGGAAGCACACTTCCGACTACTGCTAATCTGATGCATTATTTTGGTGGTTTAGATTATTTTAAGATTGCAAAAGAGATTGATGTGGTTTCCTGGGATACTTATCCGACATGGCATAAAGAAGCAGTGATCGATACAGCTTATGACAATGGTATGTGCCATGATCTGATGCGTTCTCTGAAAGGAAAGCCGTTCTTCCAGATGGAATCCTGCCCGACTTCTACAAACTGGCAGAGTGTGAGCAAGTTAAAGAAACCGGGAATGCTTTTTGCACAGTCTATGCAGGCAATTGCACATGGCGGAGAAGGTGCTCTCTATTTCCAGATTCGCCAGAGCAGAGGTGCTTCTGAGAAGTTCCACGGAGCAGTGATCGATCATTACGGTGGAAATGATACAAGAGTGTTTAAAGAAGTTTCTAGGGTTGGAGAAGTTCTGAAAGAGTTAAAAGAACTGGCAGGAACAACTGTGAACAGCTCGGTTGCCATGCTTTATGACTGGGACAGCCAGTGGGCAATGGAGGACAGCCAGGGACCCAGAAATAAAGGGCTTCATTATCTGGAAGCAATGCTAAAATTCTACAGAGGTTTCCGTAAGCAGGGCGTCAATGTGGATGTGATCGATATGACCTGTGAACTGGATAAATATAAAGTACTGGCTCTTCCAATGGTTTATATGTTCAAGGAAGGTTTTGCCAAAAAGATTCGTGCGTTCGTGGAAAACGGCGGTACATTGATCACAAGTTACTGGTCCGGAATTGCAGATGATACAGACAGGTGTTATCTGGAAGGAACACCACATGGACTGATGGATGTACTGGGAATCAGAAGCACAGAAATTGACGGCCTTTATGACTGGGAAGAAAATTCTTTTGTTCCTGTGGCTGGCAATGAACTTGGACTGGATAAGATTTATACATGTAAATATCTGTGCGACCTTGTGGAGCTTCGCGGAGCACGTACTTTAATGACCTACGGAAGTGATTTCTATGAAGGCTATTCCTGCCTGACAGTGAATGAATACGGCAAAGGTAAGGCATGGTATGTGGCAGCAGATGCTGATAAAGAATTCTATGGAGACTTCCTTGAAAAGTATTGAAAGACAGCGGCGTTTCCTGCGGAATCAAAGAAGAGATTCCAGACGCACTGGAGATTACAGTGAGAGAGAATGAAAATGAGAAGTATTATATTTATCAGAATTTCGGAACAGAGGCTGTAAATATTCCTGCACCGGAAGGCCAGATCAGCTGGATTTATGGCAATGGCAGCGATAAACTTAAAGTTTATGGTCTTGCAGTTGCGAAGGTTATCGTGTAAAATAAATAACGATGGATGAGGAAATCCCTTCACTTTAAGCAGAGATTGATACTGCCTGGTGAAGGGGTTCTTTTTTACTCAGATTTAACCGGGAAAATGATACAAAAAGTTTTTAATTGTATCAGGAAAGGTATAGAAATATGATTTCAAAAACTCAGATCAGATATATGGCAAATTCTTCATCATACAGTAAAGGTGCAGAACTTTATGCAACAGGAAAAGTTTTGGATATGGATGTAAAAAATATGGGTGCGTTTGATGAAATTGTTGCATCTGTAAAAGGCAGTGGAAGAAATATCTATGAAGTAGATGTATCAATCGATACAGAGAATGATGAAGTTGATACCTGCTATTGTGAATGTCGGGCATATGCAGAATATGGTGGACTTTGTAAACATTGTGTAGCGGTTCTTCTGCAATATAATGATTATGAAAATGATATGGATAGTTATGATTACGGACAATCTGTAGAAAAAATTGTAAAAGGTGGTCTGACCCATACGATCAGAAAAGGAGTGCAGATGCATACCACGCCGGAATTGGCTTCATTATTGCAGAAGCAGGCAGTTGCGAAGTCTCTTCCACTGATTCAGGGAAGCACTTATGGAAAAGTAAGGCTGGAACCATATTTTAATTTTGACGGAAGAACATTTACAGTAGAATTTAAAATAGGAATTAATAAAATGTACGTACTGAAGGATGCATTTTCCTTTGATGTTCATATAGCAAATCAGGATGATTATAAATATGGGAAAAATCTTCAGTTTGTCCATACAATAGAATCCTTTGCCGAGGAATCCAGACCGCTTGCGAAATTTATCTGTAAATGGGCAGACAACAACAGGCAATTTCACAGATCCTCTTCCTATTATGGATACTATATGGGAACTCTGGAAAAGGTAAGGCATCTGGAGCTGTCAGGAAATGAACTGGCAGAATTTTTGCTTTTGATGGAAGGAAAGACATTGCAGGGAGAATCTATAGGAACCAGAAACACAACCTGGGAAATAACCAGAGAACATCTTCCAAGAAAAATGACCATAACAGGTGCAAAGCAGGGAATTGAACTGAAGGTAAGCAAATTTACGTGTGCAGCAAATACGGAACAGTATAAAATTTGCTTTTATGATAAAAAGATTTATATTGAGAATTTAGAAGAGCTTTTACCTGTTAAGGATTTTCTGGACAGTTTGTCTTTGATCTCCGGTGAGAAAGCGTTTATAGAAAATAAAGATGTACCGGCATTCTGTCAGGAACTTTTACCGGTGATCCAGAAGTTTTTTAAATGCAAAATGGTTGAATTTCATCCGGAAAATTATGGAATGGTTGAACCGGAGTTTCGGTTTTATCTGGATGCGCCGCAGGAAAATATGGTTACATGTAAGGCGACTGTTAAGTATGGAGACAGGGAATTTTCTTTATATACAACGGACGATATTGCAGCAAGGGATATGAATAGAGAAACAGTTGTCAGAAATGTGATCCATAAATATTCGAATGCTTTTAATCCATTTGAACAGTGTGCGGTAATTGCGGATGATGAAGAGATGGAATATGAATTTCTGACAGAAGGAATTTTGGCACTGCAGGCAGTGGGGGAAGTATTTATTTCTGATGCGCTGAAACGGATTGAAGTCCGGAATTCGCCGAAAGTCACAGTAGGTGTTTCCCTGAGCGGAAATCTGCTGGAACTTAGTATGACAGCCGGGGATATTTCAAGGGAAGAACTGATTGACATTCTTTCCAGATATAATAAGAAGAAAAAGTTCTATCGTCTGAAAAACGGAGCTTTTGTAAATGCAGCAGATTCGGGGCTGGATACAGTTGAAGAACTCAGGGCAGGACTTCAGCTGACGGATAAGCAGATGAAGCAGGATAAGATTGAAGTGCAGAAGTACCGCGCGTTGTATCTGGATGCACAATTGAAAGAGAATCCGGTTGTTTCGGCAGTGAAGGATAAATCTTTTAAGTCACTGGTAAGAAATATGAAGACCATTGAGGACAATGATTTCGAGGTGCCGGAGAGCCTGGATAAAGTTCTGCGGGAGTATCAGAAACGGGGATTTCTGTGGATTAAGACATTGAATTATAATGGATTCGGCGGAATACTTGCAGATGATATGGGGCTTGGAAAAACGCTTCAGGTGATTGCATTTCTACTGTCGGAATTTCTGGAAAGAAGGGATACTGTTATTGAAAATATAGCAGTAAAAGAAACTGCAATGTTAAATATGCAGAGTGAAATTGAGACAGTAGAACAGGCGTGCAAGGCAGCAGAGGCGCAGAAAGCTGATGGAAAAGATGGACAAACTGGAAAGCTGCAAAGAAATACATTAATTATAGCTCCTGCATCATTGGTGTATAACTGGAGCAGTGAAATTCAACGTTTTGCACCAGAGCTTACAGCAAAGATGGTGACCGGGACTGCAGCAGAGAGAAGACAGATCCTGGCAGAAGCAGATTCTGAGGATATTCTTCTGACTTCCTATGATTTGCTGAAAAGGGATATCAGCGAATATGAAGGATATAAGTTCAGATGTGAGATTATTGATGAAGCTCAGTATATCAAGAATGCAAACACTCAGGCTGCGAAAGCAGTAAAAGAGGTTCAGGCAGACTTCAGGCTGGCTCTTACAGGAACTCCGGTGGAAAACCGCCTGAGTGAATTGTGGAGTATATTTGATTATCTGATGCCCGGTTTCCTTTACAGTTATAAGAAGTTCAGGGAAGAAGTTGAAATTCCGGCAGTTCAGAATTCAGATGAAGATGCAATGAAACGTCTGCAGAAAATGATCCGGCCGTTTGTACTCCGAAGATTGAAGAAGGAAGTGCTTACAGATCTGCCGGATAAGCTGGAAGAGAATATGTTTGTACAGCTAACAGGAGAGCAGCAGAAGCTTTATGATGCACATGTGAAACGGATGATGCTGATGCTGGATAAGCAGTCCGAAGAAGAATTTAAGACCTCAAAGATTACAATTCTGGCAGAGCTGACAAAATTGCGCCAGATCTGTTGTGATCCGTCTCTTATTTTTGCAGATTATAAAGCTGATTCTGCAAAAGTGGATATGTGCCTGAATATGATCAGTAATGCAGTGGAGAGCGGACATAAGATTCTGTTGTTTTCGCAGTTTACGACAATGCTTGACCATCTTGCGAAGCGCCTTGAAGAGGAGAAGATCAGTTACTATATGCTGACTGGTTCTACAAGTAAGGAGAAGCGTGCACAGATGGTAGAGAACTTTAACACAGATGACACACAGGTATTCTGTATTTCTCTGAAGGCAGGAGGAACCGGTCTGAATCTGACGGCAGCAGATATTGTAATCCATTTTGACCCATGGTGGAATCTGGCAGTGCAGAATCAGGCAACGGACAGAGCACACAGAATTGGTCAGAAGAATGTAGTGAATGTATACAAGCTGATCGTGAAGGATACGATTGAAGAAAATATTTTGAAACTGCAGGAAAAGAAACGTGAACTGGCAGATCAGATCCTGGAGGGCGAAGGGCTTAACGGAGGCAGCTTCACAAAAGAGGAACTGATGGAATTACTTTCCGGGAAATAACCGCTTGATTGCAGTTAAATGGCATTTTTTGTAAATACACAAATGTATATTCTCCCTGTTTTTCCACATAATAACCATACAACACATGATATGGAAACCGAAGGGTACAAAGACAGTAAACTTCGATAAAAGGAAAAACAGGAGGAAGAAAAGTGCATGAAAGCGACAGGAATTGTTCGACGCATAGATGATCTGGGGCGTGTGGTCATTCCTAAGGAGATCAGAAAAACGCTGCGGATAAAAGAGGGGACACCACTGGAGATTTTTACTGACCGGGAGGGGGAGATTATTCTGAAAAAGTATTCCCCTATCGGAGAACTGAATGTTTTTGCAAAGGAATATGCAGAGGCGCTGGCGCAGTCAAGCGGGATGGTAGCGTGTATCACAGATCACGATCAGGTGGTGGCTGCTGCGGGACAGGGAAGCAGGGAATATGTGGGAAAACCTATCAGCAAAGCTCTGGAAGATGCAATTACGGAGAGAAGCTCTGTGTTTGCCAACGGAAATGACAGAAGCAGGATACCTGTGACTCAGGAACAGAGAGAACCTTTGTATTCCCAGATCATGCAGCCTATTATCAGTGCAGGAGATACAATAGGATCTGTGCTTTTACTGGGAAAAAATGAAAGGGATGTGATGGGTGAATCAGAGAAGATGCTCATCAGAACAGCAAGCGGATTTCTGGGAAGACAGATGGAACAGTAAAATTAATAGAATCTTCAGCAGCTTAGGGTAGTGTACCGACAAGTTGATTTCTCGAATAATCTTGCGTCTAAATTTCTTATTTCCGCGTTGTCGTCGGTCGCCGTAGCCACCGCTACGCCTCCTTCCTCCGCCTTGAAATAAGAAAATTTATCCTGCAAGATTGTTTCAAGAATCAACTTGTCGGCACACTAGCGGCTGAGGATTCTTTTTTGTATAATAAGAAGCAGTTATGATTTTCTGGAATTGTTATAGTAATAAAATTGTTATGGCAATGAGAGGTGGAAAGGAGACATATTATATGGCTGCAATATATCTGGCACCGTTTTATCTGTTGGTGTGTGTATATATCCTGCTTCGCAGCCTGCACTGGTTTCAGGTATTGCATACGGTTTTTCGGAATGTGTGGGTGTGCAGGGGGATTGGACTTGTATATTTATTTGTAGTGTTTAGTATACTGATCGCATTTATGGCACCTGCATCAGGATTCAGGAGATTTATGAAGCTTCTGAGTAATTACTGGCTCGGTGTTTTGATGTATACACTTATGACTCTGGGAATCGCGGATGGATTGAGACTGTTACTGAAATATCCTCTTAGAAATTTTGCCTTTCCGGGGAGAGAATTGCTTTTCAGTAATATGGGAACTGCTGTTGTGGGAGCTGTCTGTGCGGTGATCATTTCAATAGTCAGTATTTACGGAGTGCTCAGTGCCGGAAATATACATACAACGAAGTACAATATTTCTGTTGATAAAAAGGCAGGAAATATGAAGGAGTTAAATGTGGTTCTGGTCGCAGATCTTCATCTGGGATATAATATTGGATGCAAGCAGATGGAGCAGATGACAGAGAAGATCAATAAGCAGAATCCGGATTTGGTGGTAGTGGCAGGAGATATTTTTGACAATGAATATGAGGCACTGGATGATCCGGAAAAACTGGCAGAGATATTGAGAGGAATTCGGTCGAAGTATGGTGTGTATGCATGTTACGGAAACCACGATATTCAGGAAAAGATTCTGGCGGGATTTACCTTTGGCAGTAAGGAAAAGAAAGAGAGTACCCCGGAGATGGATGAGTTTCTGGAGAAAGCGGGGATTACGCTTCTGAGAGATGAGTATGTGCTCATTGATGATTCCTTTTATCTGTATGGAAGACCGGATTATGAGCGTCCGGGACGGGGGATTGATAAACGAAAGACTCCGCAGGAAATCACAGAGGGTATGGATGTGTCACTGCCAGTGTTGGTTATCGATCATGAGCGAGAGAACTTCAGGAACTGGCGGATGCGGGGGTGGACGTGGATCTCTGCGGACATACCCATGACGGACAGGTATTTCCGGGAAATATTGTGATCAGATTCTTCTGGGAAAATAAATGTGGTTATCTGAAAAAAGAAAATATGCATAATATTGTTACATCCGGTGTAGGGCTTTTTGGACCAAATATGAGAGTTGGGACTAAAAGTGAAATCTGTGATGTCAGCATATGTTTTAACTGAATCAAGTAAGTCCCCGGACTTCAACTGCAAAAATCAATAAGCAGTTGACGGGGACTTGTCTGTTTAGTTATGTCTGATCTGATTTTGTGCTCAGTCGAGAGCTTTCTCACTCATTTCTTCCAGAAGGTCTTTTTTCAGATCCCAAAGTTTCTGAGAAAGGTCTACATATACTTTCTGAGGATTTACGAAACGTCTGGATTCATCCCAGAGAGTATTCTGCTCTTTCTGGCAGTATTCGCGAAGCTCCATAACAGATGGAGATTCATAGACTCGTTTACCTTCTCTGATGACAGGAACGAGAAGTTCGCGTACTTCATAGGTTCCGCCGAGAACTTTTGTCTTTTTCCAGGTATCGATTGGATCAAAGAGAACCATGTTCTGGTCTGCATCAAGCTTTTCATCAGCAAGGCAGATAAGATCTGCCTGATTTTTCCGGTTTTCTTATTATAGAGACGATATACGGTTTTATTTCCAGGGTTGGTTACTTTCTCTGTGTTTTCGGAAAGCTTGATCTTAGGTGTAAATTCGGTACTGTCTGCATCTTTGACAGCAGCAAGTTTGTATACACCGCCGAATGCAGGATTATCGTTGGCAGTGATCAGTCGTGTTCCGACACCCCAGGAATTAATCTTGGCATCCTGAGCTTCAGGCTCTCAATGAGATATTCGTCCAGATCGCTGGAAGCGGAAATAACTGCATCGTCAAATCCGGCAGCAGCAAGCATCTTATATGCTTCTTTGGAAAGGTAGGCAAGATCACCACTGTCGATACGGATACCGTATTTGGTAAGCGGAATACCTTCTTCGCGCATTTCCTCAAATACACGAATTGCATTTGGAACACCGGATTTCAGGACATCATAGGTATCTACCAGTAAGGTGCAGGCATTCGGATAAGTTTGGCATAGGTTTTGAATGCGGTATATTCATCCGGGAAGCTCATGATCCAGCTGTGTGCGTGAGTTCCAAGGACCGGTACGTCGAACATTTTGCCTGTGAGAACACAAGAAGTACCGGCACATCCACCGATGACTGCGGCACGTGCGCCAAAGATACCTGCATCCGGTCCCTGGGCACGACGCAGACCAAATTCCATGATCGCATCACCCTTTGCAGCATAGCAAACACGGGCTGCTTTGGTAGCAATGAGGCTCTGGTGATTGATGATATTCAGGATTGCTGTCTCTACAAGCTGAGCTTCCATGATAGGTGCTACAACTTTGACAAGCGGTTCTCTTGGGAAGACAACTGTTCCCTCAGGAATTGCATAGATATCACCTGTGAAACGGAAGTTGCTTAAATATTCAAGGAAGTCCTCTTCAAAAATATTCAGGCTTCTGAGATATTCGATATCTTCATCTGTGAATTTAAGATTCTCAATATATTCAATCATCTGTTCCAGTCCGGCAGTGATGGCAAATGCACCTCCGCATGGATTGGTACGGTAAAACATATCGAAGATAACAGTCTGGTTTGTTGGGTTCTTAAAATAGCCCTGCATCATAGTAAGTTCATAAAGGTCTGTGAGCAGAGTAAGATTATTAGCTCTCATATATAGCTCTCCTTTTGGGTTCATAATAATATCTCGGGTGTAACTGTTTATCGCAATTTACAGATATCAGGCCAGGGCTGAATAGCTTTTGACCTCAGTATCATAATATATAGTCTGGAGAAATTATTATTAAGATTTCCTGCTGCTTTGATCTCTATAGCAAGTTTCTAGTGTGTCGACAAGTTGATTCTTGAAACAATCTTGCGTCAACCTGTCGGCACACCAGTTACGAGAATTGTTATATTTAAGAAAGAGTATATCAGAAGCAGCAATAAGTTTTTATTGATTATAGCATAATTTTTCCCGGAGTACATAAAAAAAACTCCGGGAAATAGGCGGT
>ENA-OQCS01000440-OQCS01000440.1-human-gut-metagenome-genome-assembly--contig:-NODE-440-length-23174-cov-5.522237_pt1 | contig 23174 bp, 27 predicted proteins | sample MGYA00242757_ERZ504575 | MGnify/ENA primary metagenome ERZ504575 (study PRJEB26092, sample SAMD00036297) | human gut metagenome | host: Homo sapiens | study: EMG produced TPA metagenomics assembly of... | reverse complement strand
AAATTCACTTTATATTTTTTAAGGAGGACAACTATGGATTATCACATTTTAAAAAAATATCGATATACAAACCGAAATCAATTTGAATCTATCTATTCTTCCCGATATAAAAATGAACTGGCATTACATTATGATTTTGAAATTCATGGTTTTCCATGCTTTTCACTCCCAACTACCGAAATTTTAAATTTAACATCAAGAATCTATAAACTTACTCAGACTTTAATCTATTTAAAATCAAAACTCCCTCAGATTGCTCTGGAGCAATATACTCAAACTTGTCTTGTAGATGAAGTAAAACTTACAAATGAAATTGAAGGCGTAAATAGTACTCGACGTGAGATCCAAGATATATTAAATACACAATCGATCACAAAAAAAAAATATGCGTCTTTATGGATTAGTTCAAAAATATAATTTACTAAAAAATTCTGAAAAAATTTCAATTCATAATTGTTCTGACATTCGAAATATTTACAATGAATTAGTGAGTGAAGAAATTAAAAATAATGATCCTTTGAATCTTCCAGATGGAATTTTTTTCGAAAAAATCTGTTTCCGTTTACAATTCACATATGAAAGAAATTCACCGTGGAATATCTGGAGAAACCGAAATTATTGCCGGTATAGAAAAAGCTTTATTTATATTGCATAATAAATCCATTCCTCCTTTGATTAGAATCTCCGTCTTTCATTATCTATTTGGATATATCCATCCATTTTATGATGGAAACGGAAGAACAAATCGTTTTATCAGCAGTTATCTTTTATCCAAGGAATTAGAGCCTCTGATCAGCTATCATTTAGCAAAAACAATAAAAAAAAATATTTCCAAATATTATAAAAGTTTTGATTATACAAATGATACTGATAATCGTGGTGACCTGACTGGTTTTATTACAAATTTTCTAGAAATTATTCTTGCATCCATTGAAGCATTAATCGATTCTCTGGAAGACAAAATAGAACGTTTGCATTATTTCGAGCAAATATTATTATCTAATTTTAAAGATAAAACGGATTATGGAATTCTTCATTTACTATTACAGAATTCTTTATTTGGTCTGGAACCATTGTCTGCCAGAGAAATGGCTGAAATGCTTGATAAATCTTATGTTACGATTAATAATCGTTTGAAGAAAGATTCCATCAAAACACTATTACGATCTGATATACCTCATAAATATGATTTGGATTTAGATATTGTGACATGCTCCCCCCACTTAAATCCCTGATTTTGAAGTGGGGGCTTCTTGCTCAATGACTCTACTGAGCCAAGTATCTACAAGCTATCCTCGCGTGCCCCGCGATTCTTTTGCCCGGACACGGGCATATTTTCTTATTATCCAATTGTCCGGATACGGACAGTTTATGCTGTCAACATCCTTCTTGCCTCTTCACGAATGTTGATCGCTGCATTGCGATCTCTGTCCATCTCATTTCCACATTCACAGTGGTAGACTCTTTCGGATAATCTCAGCTCTTTCTTTATCCTTCCACATTTACAGCATTTTTTACTGGAAGGAAAGAAACGGTCTACCTTTACCATTTTCTTTCCCTGCCACACCAGTTTATAGTCTAACATTTCCCTGAACAGTCCATATCCATTATCCTGTACGCTTTTTCCGAAGTGCAGGCACTGACCCATTGCTTTCATATCGATATCTTCCACCGCAACTGCATCATAACTGTCTGCGATCTTCCGGCTGAGTTTGTGCAGATGATCTCTTCGCTGGTTTCGTATCTTTTCATGACATCTGGCAACTTTCTTTTTCTGCAGTTCATAGTTATGGCTTCCCCGTACGCATCTTGACAACTTTCGCTGCTCCCTCGCAGTCTTTTTTCATTTTTTCTGAAAAAAACCTGCTTCTTCCATCTCGATCTTTTCTGAAAACACTGCCATCCCCTGCATTGCATAATCTATTCCAAGTATCTTTGCAGTACTATAATCTGGTTCAGCTGCTTGGTTTTCACAGCTGTATCTTCATACAGCAGACTTGCAAAATATTTTCCGGATGCTTCCATACTGACAGTCACTGATTTCAACTGAAGACTTTCTGCTGGCTCCCTGTGCTTTTTCATGGCGATCCATTTTAATTTCGGAAGTCGGATCTTCTTACTTTCCACCAGGATATTTCCATTGACCACATTCGTTGTATAGCTATTTCTGGAATGATGTTTTGACTTGAATCTTGGAAATCCAGTCTTGGGATCCCGAAAAAAATTCTTATATGCCTTTTCCAGATGAAGCTGGACATTTGCCAGTGCCAGCGAATCTACTTCTTTCAGAAATGGATATTCCCTTTTATACATGGCTGGTGTGTTTTTTAACATTTTCTTTGTCTTTTCATACTCTCGAATCTTATCATTAAGCATCTGATTGTACAGAAAACGACAACAGCCAAATGTTTTGCCAAGAAGTATCTTCTGTTCTTCTGTCGGATAGATCCGGAAACGATATGCTATGTTCAATACTTTTTCTCTCCATGGGTTTCAATGTATTGACGGATTACTTCTACTGGAGTGCCTGCTACTGGCACTTTTATAAGCATTGATAAATTTACTAAGTTCTGTTCTCAACTGCGCACGGAACATTACATGCACATGATTAATGTCATGGTCCTATTATACCATAGACCGCACTATCGAACAAGTGTTCTTTTTTATTTTTATGCAATTCATCTCCCACCTGTAGAGGAAAGAGAATTCTTGCTATATTATGTTAAAAACTTTATGATTAAATAACAACAAAACACGAGACTGCTACCTTCTATGGCAATCTCGTGTTTTTATTTTTCAGAAAAAACTATACGCTACTATTTATCTTTTCATTATTTCACTTTGCAAGATCTTACTGCACTGTATGCACCGTAAACTTTAGATTTTCCTACTGTCTTGTATGCACGTACTTTTACAAAATATTTTTTCTTTGCTTTTAACTTCTTGATGACTTTCTTATATGTCTTATAAGATTTTACTGTGTATGTCTTTGCACCTTTGAAGTTTTTCTTAGTTGCAATCTTGATCTGGTATCCAGATACGTTTTTGTCTTTCTTCCATGTAACTGTTAATTTTTTCTTTCCTGCTTTTACTTTTGCTGTCTGTTTGTTAACTGTTACTTTTGTTGTAGCTGCTGGTTTTGCTGTTGTTGTAGTTGGCTGAGTTGGCTGAGTTGCTGTTGTAGTTTCTGGAGCTTTATTTACCGTAATTTTTACAGTTTTTGTTGCTTCATTATAGTTGTCATTAGCTTCAGCTGTAACTGTGATTTCCGCTGTTCCAGCACCCTTTAGAGTTACTTTTCCATTTTCATCAACCGTTGCTACTTTATCATTTGATGTTGCATATTTTAATGCAGTATTAGCCTTTGCTCCAAGATTAAAACTTGTTGCTCCCATTGTAACAGTATATGTATCTTTTGCAATATCAATTGTCTGATCAGCTTTATCAACTGTAACAGCTACCTTTAAATCTCCAAATTCTGCTGATTTAAAGGTTACTGTATAATCATTTCCAGCTGCACAAGTTTCATCTAATGTTAATGTTTTACTATTTGCATCATATGTCCAATGTTTTGGTTCTATTGCTGTTGCATGGTGTCCACCTTTTGCTACGGTTGCTACTTTATAATCCTCTGCTGGTAAATTCTCAAGTTGAATTTAACAGCTGTTCCATTTGCACTATATGTTGCTTTGTCTGCAGTTCCTTTTACTTTTTTGCATCAATTAATGTCTTTAATTTAATATTTGTATTAATAACAATATCCGCTGAATCTTTTAACAGATATGTGATCTTTTTGATTGTATTTCCAGCCTTCAGACCATCTGTTCTCTGATATGGTACATGATTTTGTCCATGTACAGAGAACACATCATCAACTGCCCATGCAAATTCCTGAGTCTGTAACCATGTATTATCACTATGTAATAATCCATAATTTTCACCATTTTCATCTGTTAAAATGATTCCATACATATTAGTTGTTGTTGCTGTAGTATCACCAACTCCCAGATTTGCAATATCAATCTGATAATCTCCCATGTAGTTGAAGTTGTCAGAACTGGTTCAGCATCTTTATCTTCTACCGTACCTTCTGTAGTGATCATCTTACTAAATGTTCCATCTGCATTTAATACTTTATATTCTGAATTAAATGCTTCGTCTCTATATTCTGCATTGTTTAAATATTCATAAATCTTACTATTTTTATTCGCACTATCATCTTTCTGTTCATATAAATTATCATATAATGCTTTTGGAATTGCAATTTTTACTTCTTTAATTCCATATAATGTCGTATTAGAAATTGTTCCATCGCTTCCCTTTGTTTCATCTTCATCATTTGCGACACCTGTTTTATAATATGATGTTGCATATTTGATAGATTTTTTATTTGTTGCAGATGTAACCGCATCATACATACCCGTCTCTCTATAACTTGCTACTTTATCATTTGAAAGATCTGGTGTTGTTTCGTTTCCTGCTGCTATATTGTTTAATTCACCATAAAAGAAATCTGCATATTCCATATTTACAGTTGCATAAACCATTCCATCGATTGCTTTAGGTGTTGCTGGCATACTTTTCTCAGCAACCTCTGCTGCTTTTACGATTGCGCTAGTATTAAATACCGCTGGTACTGTTACAGTTCCTGTCAGCATTGCTGCTGCCATGGCCACAGAAAGACCTTTTTTCCACATTGCTTTTCTCATGTGAACCTCCTTTAAAATTATGTAAAATAATAATGTTGTTGTATTTCGGCAGAAAGTACTGAATCGCCTACATACATTTATCTTTATTTTTTGCACTCACTATAAATGATTCGTTTTAACTTAGTTATAGCTAACTAGAAATCTCAAAAAAAGACACTCGAAATAAAATCGGGTGTCTTTCTTTAAACATTCGTTAAACCATGTTTATAAGCTTTGTGCAAAAATACAGACCCCAATAAACAAGACAAGCTTCAGGAGAATGATAATGATCTCATTACCTTTTAATTTCTTACCTGACCCCAGATGAATGTTTTGTTTTGGACATACATCCACACATTGCATACAGTGGATACATTCCCCTCCATTCTTCTGGTCCCTTTTGATCTGATAATCTACAGGCACTTAATCTCGCATGCACGGCATTTCGGAATACAATTACTTCTGTCTCTATCGAGTACAGAAAATGGTAATACCGGTAACCATGCAAAAATTGCTCCCATCGGACATAGATATTGGCAGAAAAATCTTTCTTTAAGGCACATACCCACCAGTATAAGTACAAAGATGACCCATCCGGCTAAATAGCAAGATCAGGAATCTTACCTGTGTACAACATGGAAAATACTTCCCAAGGACTGGTTCCATGGAATTTTTTTGTAAATCCTAATGCATAGATCAGCATTAAGATAATTAATAGTATATATTTAATTTTCTGAAGTTTCCGTCCAGTTTCTTCTGAAACCCAAGGAAGCTTCTTTTTCACTTTTTTCTGAACCCATTGGGATAAGGCATACATTCCATCTCCCAAGGTTCCAAATGCGCAGGCATATCCACAGAAGAATCTGCCAAACAAAATGGTAAATCCACACAATGCGATCATCATTACAAGAAATGCATTCTGCTCGATCGGCTTGCCTGCCTGATCTGTTCGATCACATACCTTACACCAGAAAATGCTGATGTGTATAATGCCGGCATCCATAGGAAAAAGATGATCTGAATGATCTGCCGAGTGAGGCGTCTTAAGTCTCTCTTTTGTCTAAGATTCATTATGACGCCTCCTTCAAAGCATTCTGTACAGCAGCAATGATACCTTTTGAGCTGTATGTTGCTCCGCTGGCTACATCAACATCGGCTGTCTGCTTTTGTTTCATTGTATCTATGATTTTTTTGCATTATTAAAATATGCACTGTCTTCATTTTTCGCTTCTTTAATCTGAATGTCATCGATAGAACCATTTTTTATGGTTACACTCACAACAATCTGACCACCGAATCCCTGGCCGCTGCTTCATAGGTTCCGTCTTTCCCATGAACCCAAACCACTGTTCTCAGCTGCGATCTTCGCTTCTTTTTCTGCCCGGATCGTTGCAATATTATGATATGCAAAACATACTCCAACGATCAGCACAAGGTTTAGAAGTCTCATTAAGAAATGCTTGTATTTTTTTAATTGTTTCATATCTCTTTTTTGTTCCTCTACCTATTGGTTTATCTTTGAAATTGCGTTCTTGTATGCATTGATCAATGCATTGCTTGAACATGTTGCTCCTGTTACCACGTCATAATTTTTTGATGTATCCAAACCATTTGCGATCAATTGAGGAACTATCTTTTTTTCCGCATCCTTATACCATGATTGCATGCTTTTATCTGACCATTTTATATTTTGGATTCCTTTTACTTTTCCATCAGATGAAACTACAACTTCTAAAGTAAGATCATATGCGTCAAAATCTCCATCTTCATCTGGCTCACATACTGCACTTCCTGTATACGTTTGATCTGTCGGTGTTGTTGGTATAGTTGTTGTATTATCCTCAGATGAATTATCAGTATTCGTATTATTATCATTTGTACTATTGTTCGTATTATTTGTTTCTACTGTAGTTTCCGTATCTTTTTTCGCCAATGCTTTCTTTAATGCATCTCTGACTGCTTCCATGATACCTTTTGAACTATATGTAGCACCACTAACTGCATCAACTTTATCTGTATTAGCTGATTGTACCGCGATAATACTAAATGGCACTTCAGACCATGCACGTTCAAAATATGCTGCATCATCTTTCTCATTTTTCACAAGTTTGATCTCTACGATCTTGCTCTTCTTGATACGAACACTGACAGTGATCTTTCCTCTGAATCCTGTTCCAGTTCCTTCGTAAACACCATCTTTGTATGTTCCTGATACTTTCTCTGTTGTATCTTTCTTCGTTGTGTCCTTTGTTGTAGATGTAGAACTACTGTCACTAGATGATTTATTAACGGCCGCTTTGCTTAACGCATTACGCACGGCTTTGATAATACCATTGGAACTAAATGTAGCCCCACTGACAGCATCTACATTTGTGCTCTGCTTCTTAACCATCAATGGAAGTAAAATACCTTTTGCACGGTTAAAATACGCTGCATCATCATAATTTTCCAAAATTTTAATTGATTTAATCTTATTCTTTTTGATCGTCACAGAAACTTTTACAGTACCATGATATCCAGCGGCTGTTCCAATAAATGTACCATCTTTGTATGTTCCTGATTCATCCGCTGTACCAACACTTCCTGCAGATTTCGCAGAAGATCCGCCTGCTTTTGCGGATGATTTATCTTCTTCCCCTGTTAACGCATTTTTTACTGCCTTAATGATTCCATTTGAACTGTAAGTTGCCCCACTGACAACATCAACTTTTAATGACTGCTTTGCCAGAATATTTTTGATCACACCTGCTGATGCACGATTGAAAAATGCGGCATCATCGGAATTACTTAATACTTTGATCGCTGTGATCTTATGATCTTTTACAGTAACTGAAACCTTTACCAAACCACGATATCCGTTTGCCTGTCCTTCATAAGTTCCATCCTTGATCTTGCTTAGATCAATATCCCCAGCATTTGCTTTCTTTGTTTTCTTTTTCGCTTGTGTCGTTGCAGCTTCTACCTGATTTTCAGAATTATTTTTTGATTTTTCTGACTTTGGTGCCGTATATCCAAAAACACTGTTTCCAACCAGACTGATCACAAAAATCGCAGGCACAAACTGAATCAGATTGACTTTCTTTAACTGATCAATGATCTTCATTTTTGTTTTTCCTTCTCTCTTTCTATCTGTTAACGTTTTATTTTTTTATTACTGTAAAATCACTATCTGAACTAAAATGATCTTTGATTCCCTGTGAAATATATACCTTATTATTTTCATCAACAAGGATCATATTGAATTCTTTGCTGTGTTCCTTCCAGTAAGAAATAGCTTTATCCTTCCCCATAACAAACAATGTTGTTGACAATGTATCAGATAATGTACCATTTTTACTGATAATCGTTACTGATTTCAGATCTTTTTCGGATGGTTTTCCAGTTGCTGGATCAATGATATGATGATATGTTTTCCCATCTTTCTCAAAGTATCTTTCATATGCTCCAGATGTAATGACTGCTTCATCAGCAGCTTCATATGCACCGATCATACTTTCTGTATCATCTGGTGACTGCACTCCGACTTTCCATCGGCTTCCATCTGTTTTTGTTCCGATTGCCTGTACGTTACCACCAAGACTGATCACACCGCTTTTCACACCATCCTTTTTATAGATTTTTGCAATTCTTTGTGATGTGTATCCTTTAGCAATTCCTCCAAGATCAATCTTCATATTCTTCTCTAATGTCACAACATTTGTTTTCTTATTAATTTTGATTTTCTGACTATTTACGTTTTTCAGAAGTTTCTGAATTTCACTGTCCGATGGCACACGATATTTCTGTGTCGGAAATCCCCATAATTCCACGATCGGATAGATAGAAATATCAAAAGCATCGTTTGATTCTTTTGATTTTTTCTTTGCAAATTCGATCAATTCTAATGTCTCATCAGATACTTTCATTTTTTTCTTCTGATTCAGCTGATAGATCTCACTGTTTTTATCTACCGCTGACCATAGCTGATCTAATCGCTCAATCTCACTCTTAGCATCATCCACTGCTTTTTGTGCATTCTTTCCATATGCTTTCAGATTCATATAGGTGTCCATGGCAAAAATTTGCGCACTTGCTTCCTGTGTACTTGCTTCACTGCTTGTCTCTGTCTTCTTTGCGTCCTGTTTCTTGGCACATCCAGCAAACGATAATACCCCTAAAACACTGATCATCGCTATACATATTAACTTTTTTAGTTTCATTTATTTCATCCTTCTAGGTTAGTACTTGCTAACCTATAGTTTATAATTTTTCTGCTTTTGTTTCAAGGATAGTAATTGAGGTTTTTTTTCATTAATAAAATACTTTGCCATTCTATAGTAATTTTATATAAAAAAGGTTCAAAAAAGGAACTGTCTTTTCTGACAATTCCTTTTTTGACGTTCTATTCTAACCGTTATTTCTTAATCTCATAGTATCCATTTGTCTTCTTAGTACGCTTGCTTACTTTGACATAATACATTCCTTTTTTCTTTGGAAGCTTTACTGTCTTTTCTAAGTGTTTTGCAGATGTTTTTACTGTCTTAACTGGTTTTTTCTTACCTCTCTCATAGATCGTAAACTTAAATCCACCTTGATCTGCAACTGTTAAAATCTTCAATTTGCTTTGCTTTTTGCTAGATTTTACAGATACTTTATACCAACGGGCTGCTTTTTCATTCATTGTATACATCTCTGTTGCATTTAGATTCTTTGCTTTGGATTTCTTATAGGCAACTTTCTTTTTGGCATAATTTTTTGTCGTATACAACATTGTATTGAGCTGCTCTTTTGGAGCCTTCAATACTAGACGGTAGTTTCCTTTACTAAGTCCATAACCTACTGCAATCTGTGTTTCGTCTTCGTTTGTTGGTTTAAATGACTTTGTTCTTCCGATTGTGATCCATTTTCCTTTTTCATTTTTCTGAACTTTATAGCTTGTATTTCCACCATCTTCTACCATGGATGCAACAACAAAACCTGCAAATCCTCTTTTTGTCATTTTAAATGTGTGATAAGTTTCTTTTTCTTCACCTTTTTGCATATTGAGGTCGTTTTTTGCTAACCCACCACATTCATTTTGTAATACGTAAGCTGTGATCAATCCTTCTTTACAGTTCTTTGGAAACTCTATATAATAAGTTTCTCCTGCATTTACCTGCGCCTTTACATAGGACAGTGGCAATTTCTTGATCATTTTTTTATTGGAATCATATAGAATTGCTTCCTGTTTATTATCCCCAACAACTGCCAGTCCTAAAGCTCCTGATTCTACTGGAGTGAGCTTGATCAGATCTGGATTTTTAAAATAATTCTGATCATAATATTTGATCCCGCCAGTTAGCGCATAATATAAGGCATCTTCAAGAGTTCCAAATTTGTATGCTTTAATTTCTTTTTGATTCCATTCTTCCGGCTCTGTTTTTCTTGCTGTTTTCTTCATTACTGTTTTACTCGGAAAATATGATGTAGCTGCTTTTGATACTAAGCCATCCGCTGCTGATACTTTAACCTGCGGACACAGTATCGCTGCTGATATGACTGCTGCCATAAGAATACGAAATGACCTACTTTTCATTTTTTTCATCCTGTTTCCCTCCTTGTGATTCTTAATATGTATACGTTCCCAAATAATATGCCCCTGTTGTTTTGCTTGTAAGTTTCGTAACTTTCACATAATACGTTCCTTTTTTCTTTGGAAGTTTGACTGTCTTAACTTTATCATTCTTTGTGACTCTTACTGTTTTTAATCGTTTTCCCTTTTGATAAACACGGAATTTAAAACCTCCGCCCACAGAATCTTTGGACAACGTAACTGCTTTTCTTTTTTTGGTAGATGAAACAGAAACCTTATACCAACGGGCTGCTTTTTCTGTGGAAGTATATATACTGTCAATATCTGATTTTAGATGGATCGCTTTGGATTTCTTATAAACTGCCTTTTTCTTTGAGTTATCCCTTGTATATTCTACATTAATGATCTGATCTTTCGGTGTTTTTAACGCCAGACGATATTTTCCTGCCTCTAATCCATAGAGCAATACACTGTCATATTTATCTGGTTTTACCGTTGTGCTGTATCCGACTTTTTTCCATGTTCCATTTACATTTTTCTCAATGTATACTCCAACTTTTCATGTTTCTCTCCGATGAATGTAATATCAAATTGTACTTTGAGCGTTTTGCTACAGAAAATGGATGATAGGTTGTTGTCCCTTTTCCAAGTTCATAATAACTTTTCTGATTCGCCATGGAAGTAAATTCGGTTTTGATCACACCAGTTAAAATGATCACTTTGTCTATCTTCTCTGGCAGTTTTACATAAAATTCATCTCCTGTTTTCACGATACCTACATATTCTTTGTCCCCGCCATCATTTAAATTATTTACTATAATTCTTTTCTTTGATGCATCATATACTGGTATTTTTGTCTCATCGTTACTTACGACACCAACCATAAACAGCCCTGGATCTGCAACTTTGATCTTTACCCAGCGGTCACTGCCTTTATAATTCTTATTATATAAATGCATTCCACCGCTCACCAGATATTTCATCATATCTACTTCTGAATCAAACTGATATGCAGTCAATTCCTCTTTGTTCCATTCTTCTGGTTCAACATATCTGGCTGTCTTTTTCTGTGTTATCTTGTCTGTATTAATATTTGTCCTTACATTTGCAGATACTGATGGGCTACACATTGCAATGCTTAAACCTGCTGCTATCAGAACTGCTCCCATTTTCTTGATTTCCCTTCTTGCCATAGAAATTCCTCCTTATATTTTGATTTGGATTAATAATACCCTATTTCATACGTTCCATTTGTTTTCTTTGTAAGCTTTGAGATTCTGATATAATATGTTCCTTTTTTCTTTGGCATTTTCGCTGTCTTCGCATTTGCATTTCCTGTTACCTTAATTGTTTTAATTGCTTTTTTCTTTCCCTTTTTATAAATTGTAAACTTGTATCCTCCAGAAACCGTGTTCTTTCCAAGATTCAGAATTCTTTTCTTCTTTGTAGATGTAATACTTATTTTATACCATCTTGAAGTTTTCTCTCCTGTTGTATATATATTCGATGTTTGTCCATCCAGTTTGATCTTCTTTGCCTTTGATTTCTTATATGCTACCTTTTTACTTTTAGAACTGCTTGTATATGAGACTGCATTTAACTGTATTGTCGGTGCTTTGATCGCCAGGCGATATTCACCTTTAGTCAATCCATGAACAAAATCATCATCATAAGATGCTGGCTTGATCTTTACCGTATCATCGATTCTTTTCCATTGTCCGTTTTCTTTCTTTTCGATGTGTGCATAAGTGATCCCACTGTTTCGATCGATCGCTGAAATGTTAAATTCCACCGCAGATCTCTTCTTAATTGAAAATGGATGATATGTGGTACTTCCAGTTCCTGATTCATAATAAGTATCTGATGCTTTCATAGATCCAATCCATCTTTGATCACACCTGTTGTCACAAATATTTTATCGATTTTTTCTGGCATTTGAAGATAGAAGACCTCACCTGCTTTTGCAAGCCTTCCATATTCCAGATCTCCATCAGATGTCGTTTGAGCTAAAACTTTCTCCTTCGTTGAATCATAGAGATTTACCTTCTGCGATCTATTTCCATCTGTTTGTGTTGCAATTGTAAAATACCCTGAATCTGCAACCGTAATTTTGACCATATGATCCTTTTCCTGAAATTTATCATTGTATAGATGTGTACCACCTGTCTGAAGATAATCTTCAAATTTATCTGTAGATCCAAACTGATATGCTGTGATTTCTGTATAATTCCATTCTTTTGGAGTCGTATATCTCTCTTGCATTTGCATTCTCTGTCCCGCATAAACTATCATCTTGGGACAACTCATAGATACTCCGATCACTGCTGTCATCATTAATGTCGCTGTTTTTCTTTAAAATCTTTCTCATGTCTATCATCTCTCCTGCTTGATCATTCTATTACTTCATTATTCGTCACAAATAACCTGATCCATCAAAATATCATGCTCTTCTGTCGGTACCTGATCCATCATTAACTCTTTATAACATACCAGAATCTTTGGAAATGTTACTCCATCTAAAAAACGGTCATAGAATCCTGCTCCATGTCCAAGTCTACGGCCTTCTCTATCTGCACTTACACACGGTATTACCGCCATATCAATCTTCTCTTTCGATAAGATTGGACACCTTCTGGATGGTTCCATGATTCCATATGCCCCTTCCTCAAAATCATCTAAAGCATGAATCTGTCTCACTTCCATGATTCCTTTCCCAATACACAATGGAACTCCGACATTCTTCCCCTGTTTCAGTGCCAATGCTATCAGCTGCCATGTATCAACTTCATTTTTCATACTTGCATAACAAAAAATAGTTTTTGCCTCTTGAAATTCTTTTAACTCTTTTACCTGTTCAAAAATCAACTGATCTGCTTTTTCTATATAATTTTTGTCTAATTTTTTCATCCATTCTTTTACTTGTTGTCTTGCTTCTTTTTTCGTCATGATGTCCTCCAGTTTTTATAAAATTACGCACAAAAATGAACCTAATTTCTTAGGTTCATTTTATCATAATTTTCTTTCATTGTATGCTATTTCATTATAATGTTTTATATAATTCCATAATCTTCTCGCCAGTTGCAACATCTTCTGAAAATGCAGTCGCACTTCCTGCTGCTGTCCCCATCTTCAGTGCTTCATTATAATCTCCATTACTTCTCAAATATCCTGTGATAAATCCTGCTACCATGGAATCTCCAGCTCCTACAGAGTTCTTAACTTCTCCTTTTGGACAAGGTGTTACATGAACTTCTCCTTCTTCTGTGATCAGGATTGCTCCATCTCCTGCCATGGAAACTAACACATTTCTTGCGCCTTTTTCCTGAAGTTTTTTTGCATACTCAACAATCTCATCATTTGTCTTTAGCACAACATCAAACATTTCTCCTAATTCATGATTGTTTGGTTTGATCAGGAATGGATGATATTTTAATACATTTAACAACAAGTCTTTTGTTGCATCTACAACGATTCGGATATCTTTTCCCTGCAGACGTCCCATGATTCTTTCATATACATCTGATGGAAGTGTTGCTGGAATACTTCCTGCAAGAACTAAAATATCTCCATCTTCTAATTCATCTAATTTCTTAAACATCTGCTCTAATTCATCATCATGAATAACTGGTCCTAATCCATTGATCTCGCTTTCTTCGTTGGATTTTACCTTAACATTGATACGTGTCATTCCTTCACGTACTCTGATAAAATCTGGCTTAAATCCAAGTTCTTTCGCTCCTGATTCAATAACATCTCCTGTAAATCCAGCTATAAATCCAAGTCCTACACTATCTACTCCAAGATTAGCAAGTAGATGAGATACATTAATACCTTTTCCTCCGCAGAAAATGTATTCTCTTGTTGTCCTGTTAACCTGTCCTAATGTCAGGTTATCTACTTTAATTACATAATCGATTGCTGGATTAAATGTTACTGTATAAATCATGAAAATACCTCCTCAATGTTTGTGATTCTTTTGAACTCTTTGTTTTCTAAATGATCTGTAATGATCTCTGCCTTCTTTAAATCTGCAAATTTAATAGTTGAGATCACATTGAATTTGCTTGCATCCGAAAGAATATATGTTTTCTGGCACTGTTCCATCGCTTTCTTCTTAACTGCTGCCTCTTTCTGATCTGGCGTTGTAAATCCCCGCTTCAGATCAATCCCATTTGTTCCGAAAAAGCCCTTAGTAAAGTTATATTTATCAAGCTGTTCTAATGCTTCTTCTCCAACCAATGCTTCTGTTACCGCTTTAATCTCGCCTCCGATCAAATGGACCTTAATCCTGCGTTCATCAGTTTTCTCGCATGTGTGATCCCATTTGTCACATAAATAACGTCATATTCTCTGAGATAATCTAACATCATTTCTGTCGTTGTTCCTGCATCAAGATACACGATATCTTCTTTATTGATCAAAGATGCTGCATATTTTGCAATCTTTCGCTTCTCTTCCTGGTGTTTCTTTGACTTGGTTATAACTTCTTCTTCTCTTGATAACACAGATTTGATCGCAGTAGCTCCTCCATGAACCTTGATCAAAAGACCTTGTCGGTTTAATTCCGTTAAATCCCTTCGTATCGTGGACTCTGAGGTGTTCAGTTTTTCTGTCAGTTCTACCACGGTGACTGACTGTTTCTCTCTTAAAATCTCTAAAATGCGTTCAAATCGCTCTTGCGCTAACACAATATCACCTCTTTTCGCTTTTATTTAAGTATATCACAATTTCAATCATAGTCAATCATTTTCTTTCATTTTCAATCATGTATATTCTTCATAGTTTGTTCAGGTTTTCAAAATAATTTGAACACATTTGATTTTTATACTAATGAACATAAGGAGGTACTGTAAAATTAAATGCTTCCAAACAGACATTAACCGGTAACATTATTAATAGCTCAAAAAAAGAAATGACAGATTTTGATCTTCTGTCATTTCTTTCTCTATTTTTCTTTCAGCATACTCTTGCTTCCTAGATAAGTTGCAATCATATATCCAATATAAATAACAATCACAATGATCAATGACTGCGCTGCTGCTTTTGTTATATTAATCTGTCCTAACGTTGATATCAGGATTTTTGCTGTTTTGATTCCTACATAAGAATGAATCAACGCCAAACTTAAAGGCAGACAAAAATACAAGATGATCTGTGCTTTGATCGCATGATTGATCATTTTTTGCGAAGTTCCAATTTTACTTAATAATTGGTATTTTTCAATATTATCTGCATTTTCACTCAATTGCTGTAATGCAAGTACTGCTGCACATGTAATTAAAAATACAAGACCAATATATATTGCAATGTATGTCATGATCGTACTTAAACCAGTACTTTGTTCATATACTTCTTCCTTTGAAAATGTTGCTGAGTATGGAGAGTTTTTCATCTTACTATTTGCGATCATCTGCTTTAAATGTTCATTATAATGTTTTGATGCTTTCTGTGCATTTCCTTTCCAATTAATGTTTAAATATAATGTAGAATAATCAATCTTTAATGACTGGATGATTTCATCATTTAAAATGACTGTTCCCATATCTGTTTTAGCTGCTGTTACCATATATGTATCTTTTTGTAATCCATATTTCATTTTATATGTTTTTCCATCCAATGTAAGTTTTTGCTTATCACTAGCTGCCTTTTCCATTATCGGTATCAGATTGCCATAATCACAATTTAATATATATTCATCTGATTTCAGGGTTAATTCTTTTTCTCCGATTGCTTTTCGGATTTTATTATATTCAGATAGTTTTGCAAAAGTTAGCGGAATCTCATAAAGTTTCTTCACATAATCTTTTGTATAATCTGAATACTTTTCTCTTCCCTTTAATAATGGCTCCATTTTATATCTGCACTTGCGAAATGTACCATTTTGATATATCGTGATCGGTAAAATTTCTTTTGCATCTTTTTCTATTGTTAATCCAAGCGCATCTAATCTTTTCATAAATTTCTGTTGCTGTTCTTCCTGATATCCTTTTTCTGATACTCCATAAAAAGTGTAATCAAACTTTGTCATATCTTCTAAATCTGTTTTCACTGAAGACGCCAATCCACTTCCGGTCGCAAACGCACTAATTGCTAAAAACAACATCAGACAAAGCATCGACATAGAAACAAAGGTTGTTGTGATCTTTGAATTGATCTGTCTTAACACAAACATATTTAATCCATTATAATAAAATTTCTTACTTCTTTTCGCCAGTTCTAATAAGAATCCTGATAATGAAAAGAAAAAGAGAAATGTTCCTGCTACTCCAAGAATTACGCTGATCTTAAAGTCATTGTCCACAGCAAGCATCTGGTTTTTTTGGATTAAATGATATGCTACTCCAAGAATTCCAATGGATATCAAAAATAGAATAACCGACAATATAGGATTTTTTAATCTTGCTTTCTGATTTTTTTTTGCTGAATTCAACAGATTGATCAGTTTATATTTTGATATCGTAATTCCATTAAATATCATCACAATGATAAAAATAATTGCAAAATACAAAATAGTCTGAATAAATGCAGTTTGTGAGAAAACAAACCGAAACTCTTTCATCTGAACCGCAAACATCTTTGCTGTCAACATCGCAAGTCCTTGTGATAAAAACACACCTGAAACCAATCCTGCAATCAATGCCAAAACACCGATCAATAAAGTCTCTATCAGAAGAATCTTTGATACCTGTCGTTTTTCCATTCCTAACAACAGATAGATTCCCATTTCCTTATGCCGCCGCTTCATTAGAAACTGATTTGCATAAACAATCAGAAATCCAAGAATAATTGCAACAAACACAGAAATTCCATTAATGATCACAGACATTAGATGCATCATTGATTTCTGGCTTGCATTCAGCTTTAAGACAGCCTGTTGTGCCTGAACAGAATTAAACATATAAAACAAACAAATTCCAAATGTTAATGTCAGAAAATAAATCGTATAATCACGAATACTCTTTTTGACATTACTTAATGCGATCTTAGAATACATTTGTACTGTCACCTCCAAGCAATGTCACAACCTCAATGATACGGTCAAAAAATCGTTTTCTCGAATCATTTCCTCGAACCAATTCATTAAAAATCTTTCCATCCTTGATAAACAAAATACGTTTACAGTAACTGGCTGTAAATGCATCATGTGTTACCATCAGAATCGTTGCATTTAATTCCACATTCATCGTTTCCATACTGTCAAGCAGCATTCTGGCCGCCTTGCTGTCCAAAGCTCCTGTTGGCTCATCCGCTAAGATCAGAGATGGATTTGTAATCATCGCTCGGGCACTTGCCACTCTCTGCTTCTGTCCTCCTGACATTTGATATGAATATTTGTTCAATACTTCTGTGATCATCAACTTTTCTGCGATTGATCTGACTCTGTCTTCAATTTCTCTTGCAGGAATTTTCATGATCGTAAGCGCCAACGCAATGTTTTCAAATGCTGTCAATGTATCTAACAGATTAAAGTCTTGGAAGATAAATCCTAATTCCTCTCGTCTGAATCTTGAAAGATGTTTTCCTTTCAATTTTGTGATATCCATTCCATTGATCATAATATTTCCCGCAGTCACCTGATCGATCGTTGAAATACAATTTAATAATGTCGTCTTCCCACTTCCGGAAGCCCCCATAATTCCAATATACTCCCCCTCTTCCACTTCAAACTGATACGATCGATCGCTTTTGTAAGATTCGCTTTACTCCCATAATATTTTTCTATATTATCTACTTTCAATACAGAACTCATTTTTCCATCTCCTTATCTTTTTGGTTTCTCTTATTGTCTTGTCTATAATATACCAGTAAATCATCTTCGTATCCATCGAACTTCCTTACACAAAACTTACAATTTTGTCATATTGCTATTTTATCAAAAAGCTACTATACTAAACTTAACATGACTATATAAAGGAGGGACTCAACATGTTTTTAAAAAATGAAGATGTAAAAATTGGCACAATTCCTGATGCAAATGGTTCTGATAACCCATTAAAGAAAATGGAATTCTTAACAGAAAAAGAAATGAAAGATAGCAGTCGTCTGTTCGGAAAAGTCATCGTACCACCTGGTTCTGCTCTTGCATATCACACTCATGAAGGTGAAGGCGAAGCTTACCATATCCTTCAGGGAAAAGGACTTTATAATGACAATGGTACAAAATATGAAGTACATCCAGGAGATACTACATTCACATGTGATGGAGCCGGACATGCCATTGAGAATATCGGAGACGAAGATCTTGTATTTATGGCACTAATCTTACTTGATAAATAATCTTGAAATCTAAATATAGCATAATATGTAAAGAGGTGTCTATTTGTTAAAAACAATAGGCACCTCTTTAATTTATCTTAAAATCTATGAAATTCTGGTTTCATCTTTTCAAAAGTATAAATTCCATCAAAACCAATATCTTTTAAAATCTTCTGTGACTCCATTACGCAGTCACCGATCCGGTCTGCATTATGTGCATCTGATCCAATCGTAATGATCTTACCTCCCATATCATGATACAGTTTCAGAATTTCTTTTGATGGCATTAGACTTTTCAGTTTATATGCACGGCTTGAAGTATTAAGTTCAATTCCTTTTCCGTCTGCGATCACAACTTCAAAAATCTGCTCGATCAGATCCTGAATCTTTTCAAATTCGATTTCTCCTTGCTTATCATATCTTTTGATCACATCAAGATGACCAAGAATGCTGTAATCTTTGTATACTTTAACAACATCCAAAATCTCCTGATAATACCTTCGATTGTATTCTAACTGTGTCTTTTCTTCCTGTGGCTCTTGTCTCCAATATTCTTTGTTTTCAACTTGATGACAAGAAAAGATTACAAAATCAAACGGATACTGTCTGAATGTTTCTTCATACGCTTTCGTCGTATGCGTCTGAATTCCAAATTCAATTCCTGTCTTTAATGTGATCTGCCCTTTATACTTATCTTTCATTTTTTCCATTTCTTCAAAATAAGCATCATAATCACAATTAACGACAGTTGGCACATCATAATCTGAATGTTCTGTAAAACATAATTCATCCATCCCTAATTTGATCGCTTTCTGAATTTCAAGTTCCATTGGGAAATCTGTGTCTTCACTAAAATGTGAATGTACATGATAATCTGCAAACATTGTAAACCTCCTGTCTGATCATTCTTCATTTAAAAAAATCATAGAATTTCTTGGGAAGCCGATTGTTACTTTCGTGTATTCTTCTTCTTTAGATTCGATGTAAAAACTTAGTTGTAATTTGCTGCAAAGTTTCTTACACAAATATAACCCCATCCCTGTTGATTTTTGATAGTTTCTTCCTGTAGTTCCAGTATACCCTTTGTCCGTGATCCTTGGCAAATCTTTTGGTGAGATTCCAATTCCATTGTCTCTGATTTCCAGAAGTATTTCATTCTTTTCACATCTTGCACAAAATGATATTTCTGCTTCTTCTTTTTTATATTTTATTGCATTGCTGATAACTTGATTTAATATAAATAAAACCCATTTTTCATCGCTGAAGATCTTCTGATCCAGATTCTCTATTTTAATTTTTATCTTATTTCCGATCAGACTTTTTGCATTTGCTTTTACCGCATTTTCTACCACTTCTTTTAAACTTAACTCTTTCACTAGATAGTCTTTCTCTACACTATTACTCCTCGCATAATACAATGCCTGCTCCAAATAATAATTGATCTGCTGCATTTCTTCATCCATTGCCCGTGTGATCTCACTTGGATGATTTTCAAGGATCAGTCTTGTTGCTGCCAATGGTGTTTTTACTTCATGAATCCACATCTCAATATATTCTCGGTATCCTGCTGCCTCTATCTTATATTTCAATATCTCATCATTCATGGACTTATTGCACGTCTGCAATATTTCATATAGAAACTCTCCTTCTGCAAAATCTGGCAATTCTAACATTTCTGTATCATGCATTTTTGTTCCAGTATATCAAGTTTTGCTTTCACTTTTTTATAATACCGATATTTTTTCATATACCGCTGGCATAAATAAACTCCTTCCAGAATCAATCCGATCAGCAGCAAATATATCATAAGAAAATAATTCACTTCAAAAATAAAAAGCAACACTTCCAATAATCCCAAAAATACAATATATATCAGAATCTGGCATACTCCATTCTAAAAAAATCTTTGGTTTTCATATCATATAACCCTGCCCTCTTTTTGTTTTTATAAAATCTTTCAGTCCTGCTGCTTCTAATTTTTTCCTTACACGATTGACATTCACCGTTAATGTATTATCATCAATAAATTCATTTGACTGCCATAAGGATTCCATTAATTGATCCCTGCTTACAATACTCTCTTTATGTTGCAGTAATGTATACAATATCCTCATCTCGTTTTTACTAAGTTCGATTATCTGATCTTTATAAATAACAGTACTGCTATTGAGTTGTAGTTTCAAGCCTTGATATTGTAAAAAATCATTTACTTTTTCTTTGTGTATTCGTTTTAACATTGCAGAAATTCTTGCCAACAAAATTTGTGTATTGTATGGTTTCGTGATAAAATCATCTGCTCCAAGATTTATACTCATTAGCTCATCCATCTCGCTATCCCTACTTGTAACAACAATGATCGGTACTTCTGATTTTTCTCTGATCGCTCTGCACACATAATAACCATCATAAAACGGAAGATTAATATCTAATAAAATCAGATCTACATCTTCTCTCAAGCAATCTTCAACAACTGTATCAAAACGATCTAACACTATGATCTCATATCCATATTTACTTAACAAAATCTTTAATTCATTACGAATTGGCTCATGATCTTCCACGATAATGATCTTTGCTTTCATTTGCTTCCTTATCACCTTTCCTTAAACCTTTCCTTATCGTATATAATATCATAAACCTTTATAAAAGAAAAAGCGCCTCACATTTTGAGACGCTCTTTTTGAATTTCTATTTCTTATTTTTTAGGCTGCAGAGATTCTTTTCCACCCATATATGGTCTTAAAACTTCTGGAATTGCAACGCTTCCATCTTCTCTTAAGTTGTTCTCTAAGAATGCGATCAGCATTCTAGGTGGTGCTACTACTGTATTATTTAATGTATGCGCAAAGTAATTTCCATTTTCACCTTTAACACGGATGCGCAGTCTTCTTGCCTGTGCATCACCAAGGTTAGAACAGCTTCCTACTTCAAAGTATTTCTTCTGTCTTGGAGACCAAGCTTCTACGTCAACAGATTTTACTTTCAGATCTGCTAAATCACCAGAGCAGCACTCTAATGTACGAACTGGGATATCCATAGAACGGAATAAATCAACTGTGTTCTTCCATAATTTTTCATACCAATCCTTGCTTTCTTCTGGTTTACATACAACGATCATTTCCTGTTTCTCAAACTGATGAATTCTGTAAACACCACGTTCTTCAATGCCATGTGCTCCTTTTTCTTTTCTGAAACATGGAGAATAGCTTGTTAGTGTTTTTGGTAATTCTGCTTCTTCTGTTGTTGTATCAATAAATTTACCGATCATAGAATGTTCACTTGTACCGATCAGATATAAGTCTTCGCCTTCGATCTTATACATCATCGCATCCATTTCATCGAAACTCATAACACCTGTTACAACATTGCTTCTGATCATGAAAGGTGGTACACAATAAGTAAATCCACGATCGATCATGAAGTCTCTTGCATAAGCAATGACTGCAGAATGTATCTTGCGATATCTCCCATCAGATAATAGAATCCATTACCTGCAACTTTTCTTGCACTGTCAAGATCGATTCCATCAAAACTTTCCATGATTTCTGTATGATATGGAACTTCAAAATCAGGAACAACTGGCTCACCAAATCTTTCAAGTTCTACATTTTCACTGTCATCTTTTCCAATTGGTACAGATGGATCAATGATATTTGGAATTGTCATCATAATCTCTTTGATCTTTTCTTCAACAACTTTTTCTCTTTCACTTAATTCTTCAATACGATCAGCAGATGCTGTAACCTGTTTTTTTACTTCTTCTGCTTCTTCTTTTTTACCCTGTCCCATCAGTGCACCGATCTGTTTGGATAATTTATTACGATCTGCACGAAGTGCCTGAACTTCCTGTTTGATCTCACGGTTTTCTTTATCCAGTTCAATGACCTCATCAACTAACGGTAATTTGCGATCCTGGAATTTGTTTTTGATGTTCTGTTTTACTACATCTGGATTTTCTCTTAAAAATTTAATATCTAACATTTTTTCCTCCAATTATTTATTGATACATTTTTCTAATGTCAATTTTTCCTCATTTGATAATGCTACTTTTGAAGCACCATTCTAATTTCTTTTGCATAGACATAAGTTGCATTCTGACTGCTCATTCCATTTAAAAGTGTTCCATTATTATTATGATCAAGTAATGCAATTACAAAACTTGTTTCTCCACCCATATCAGAAAATGCATTGTATTTATAGACTTCCATCTTAGAAAAACTACTCTTATGCTCTTCGTCAATTCTCTTTATTTCCTGTTCAAGAAAATCTTGTTCCACAATGATCTCATTTAATTTATCAATCTTTTAACGATACTTCTTCTAACGATTTTCCATCTTTCCCAGATAAAAACTTTTCATATCGTTTCTTTAATTTCCCAACTTTTACTAACGCAACGATCACAAGGATCAGTGCTAAAAGTAATGCTGCTGCAAGTCCAATCACTACATATTCCATGCCTACGCTGTTAAAAAAATCTGTCATCTTATGTTCCTCCTAAATTGATCTGATCATATCCACGATACGTTCTAACTCAGCGCGTGAATAATACTCAATTTCTATTTTTCCTTTATTATTCTTCTTATTTTGATACTGACTTTACTTCCTAAAATCTGTTTCATAGATTCTTCTAATTCAGTGTAAAGGAAATCATGAACTCTTTTTCTTCTTTTTATTTTTTT
>ENA-OQCS01000439-OQCS01000439.1-human-gut-metagenome-genome-assembly--contig:-NODE-439-length-23187-cov-3.068083_pt1 | contig 23187 bp, 34 predicted proteins | sample MGYA00242757_ERZ504575 | MGnify/ENA primary metagenome ERZ504575 (study PRJEB26092, sample SAMD00036297) | human gut metagenome | host: Homo sapiens | study: EMG produced TPA metagenomics assembly of... | reverse complement strand
AATAAAGGGACAGGGACAATGTTTTATGTAGTTTGAAAACTGTCAAATCTAAATATGTGGAGAAAAAGTATGAAGTGGATGATCGCGTCAGATATACATGGTTCGGCTGTGTATTGTGGACAGATGCTTGAGGCGTATCGAAGAGAAAAAGCGGACAGACTCCTTCTTTTAGGAGATCTTTTATATCATGGGCCCCGCAATGATCTGCCGAAAGCTACGCCCCGAAAGAAGTGATACGGATGTTGAATGAAGTCAAGGAGGAACTGCTCTGTGTGAGGGGAAACTGTGAAGCCGATGTAGATCAGATGGTTTTAGAGTTTCCGGTCATGGCAGATTATTGTGTACTGCAGCTTGAGGATACAGGCGTGGTTTTTGCATCCCACGGACATGTGCACAATCCTCAGTGTATGCCTCCGCTGAAGAACGGAGACATTTTGCTGAACGGGCATACGCATGTGCCTGCCTGTGAGAAAATAGCGGATGAGAACGGAAATGAGTATATGTATCTGAACCCGGGATCGGTTTCGATTCCGAAAGAAGGTTCTTCCCACAGCTATATGGTTTATGAAAAGGGAACATTTACGTGGAAAAATATGAGTGGGGAGGTATACAGAGAATGGAAGAAAGATTCGCGCTTTTAATTGATGCGGATAATGTGTCCGCAAAATATATTAAACCGATCTTAGATGAACTGTCGAAATATGGAAATGTAACATATAAAAGGATCTACGGAGACTGGACCCGTCCGAACAGCGCGGGGTGGAAGGAAGAACTTTTGCAGAACTCTATCACTCCGATCCAGCAGTTAGTTATACTTACGGAAAAAATGCAACTGACTCGGCAATGATCATTGACGCTATGGATATGCTGTATGCGAGCGAACTCGAGGGGTTCTGTCTTGTTTCAAGCGACAGCGATTTTACAAGGCTTGCAAGCAGGCTGCGGGAGAGCGGGAAGCGTGTGATCGGAATGGGAGAGGCGAAAACGCCCCTGCCGTTTCGTAAGGCATGCGAGATCTTTACGGAACTGGAACTTCTTTTGGAAGATAATATGATGGGCGTTTCCGAGAGGGAGGAAAAAACCGTTTTCCATACTGTAAGTGGAAAAGAATCGAAAAAAATGATTTCGGCTACGAAAGAACAAGTGGAAGAAGCGGTCGTTAAGATTATTACGGAGAATAAAAACAATGACAGAGAGACGGGACTTGGCGAAGTCGGGAGCAGGCTTGTCAAGCTATATCCTGATTTTGATGTCCGCCGCTATGGTTATAGTCTTTTGTCCAAATTTTTGGAAACGCTTCCTCGTTTAATGCTCATTCAGGAGGGAACAAAAGTATCTGTAGCGCTCAATGAAGATAAGAGCAGAAAAGAATGGTAGAAGAATATATTTTGTATCAGATCGAAGCAAGCGGGGAATCAGGAATCCCATTGAGCGCTTTGGGCAATCGGATCAGACTGAAATTCGCGGATTTTAAAGTGAGAGATTATGGTTATTCACAATTTAAGCAATACATTCAAAGCTTTCCGGAAGTGGAACTTCAAGGAGAAGGAGAAAGGACGAAAGCGGTGTATGCGCCGGTCTTGTAACATGACAGGCTTTCGTTTATAATAGCCGTGTAACAAAAGAGTTGATAAAAGCCGATATGCCCCTGCAATATGGGCGGCGTAAAGTTGGGAGTGGAAACAGATGATAAAAGTAAAAGAATACAGAGGTCATATAAGAAACTGGGAAGAACTTTGCGAAAGACTGGATATTCCTCTTGATCTGACAAGGGAAGAGCGTGAGGAACAGATCCTTGTGAAGGCATATGAAACATGGGGAAATGAGATGGCAGATCACATGCACGGGATGTTTGCCTTTGCCCTGTGGGATGAAGCGGAAGAGAAACTGTTTTGCTTAAGAGATCAGTTTGGAACAAAACCGTTTTATTATTACGAAACGGCGGACGGAAAACTGCTTTACGGAACAACGATCCGAAAGATTATGGAACAGCCGGGATTTGTAAAAGAATTAAACGAAGAGATGCTTCAGCTTTATTTAAGCCTTACTTATGTGGCGGGCGAAAATACATTTTTCCGCGGTCTGAAAAAGCTGCTTCCGGGCCGGTATCTTGTATGGCAGAACGGAAAGCTTACGATAGAGCGTTATTGGATGCCTCAGTTTCATCCGGACAATAGCCGTACACTGGAGCAGTGGCAGATGAGATCCATACGACGATAGGCGAGATCATGCCGGAAGTAAAAACAAAAGAAGAGTATGCGGAGTCATTTTTATCAGGCGGCGTCGATTCGTCTTACGTTTTGGCAATGTCGGATGTAGAGACGACAGATTCGTGCGGATATGACGAGGAACGCTTTGACGAATCGGGTCTGGCGAAACAGACGGCTGATATTTTGGGAAGAAAAAATCTTCGATGCCGGATCACTCCGGAGGAATATTTCGCTGTTGTCCCGTATGTGATGTACAATATGGAACAGCCGCTTGGAGACGCGTCGGCGATCGCGTTTGCCATTGCGTGCAGAGAAACCGCAAAGCATACGAAAATCTGTTATTCAGGTGAAGGCGCAGATGAATTTTTCGGCGGATATAATATGTATCGCAACGCAGAAAGATACGGGGAGAATTTAAAGACATTTTATGTCGGAAATACAAATATCATGAAAGAGGATGAGAAGAAGCGGATTTTGAAAAAATACGATCCGGACGTACTTCCGATCGAACTTGCGCGGGGGATTTACGAGGAAACGGAAGGTCTTGATCCTCTGACTAAAATGTCTGATGTAGATATTCAGATCTGGCTTGAAGGCGATATTTATCTCAATGTAGATAAGATGAGTCTGGCAGCGGGACTTGAGATAAGAATGCCGCTGACGGACAGAAGAATTTTTGACATTGCATCAAGAATGCCGTCGGAGTACAAGGTAAATGAAGAACAGAATAAAGTCGCTCTTCGTACAGCGGCTGCAAAAGTGCTTCCGGAAGAAATTGCATTTCGCAAGAAACTCGGATTTATTGTGCCGATTCGTATCTGGATGGCGGATGATCGGTATAATGCGGACGTGAGAAGACTTTTTGCGAGCGATATCGCGGAAAAATTCTTTCATGTTGAAGAGATACGGGCTATTTTTGACGAGTATGTAGGAGGCAATTCGGATAACTGGAGAAAAGTGTGGACAATCTATACTTTCCTCGTATGGTATGAAGAGTATTTTGTGAAAAGATAATGGGGAGAAAGAAAAGAGTTTTATTTTAAGTATAAATATTTGCGCGCGATAATGATGCGTGTATGATGATGTGAATTTAATAAGGGGATGCGTATATATGACGACAAAAGAAAAGCGTCAAGAAAATGTATTGCAGAATGTTTCAATCAGTTATGAAAGCCGGAATTTCCACTATCCCGTGGCGGACGCCGAAATTGATGAAGGGAGCGGGAGCGGTCCGCCACCTTCCTGCGGCGATCAAACGGAGAGGGTTAAAAAAGGCGCTTATCGTTACAGGTCCTACTCTGATCGGGCGAGGGCTTCTTGACGGAGTGCTTGAAGAGATGGAAGAACAGGGACTTTTGTATGTCATCTACAATAAGGTAGAACAAAATCCTACCGATGAAAATGTGGAAGATGCGGTGAAAGTGTTTCTGGAAATGGGTGTGACTGTATGCTTGCGCTGGGCGGAGGAGCGCCTCTTGACTGTGCGAAAGCGGTTGGAGCGCGTATCGCAAGACCGAACAGACAGATAAGGCAGCTGCAGGGGTTGTTTCGGGTTGTCAAGCAGATTCCGATGTTGTTTGCGGTTCCTACAACGGCAGGATCCGGCTCGGAAACGACGATATCGGCAGTTATCACGGATACAGCGACGCACCATAAGGCGGCGATCAATGATCTGCGGCTTATGCCAAAGTATGCGGTGCTCGATCCCGAACTGACGCTGGGACTGCGCCGGACGTTACCGCTATGACGGGGATGGATGCTTTGTGTCATGCGGTGGAAGCGTATACAAATGATAAATATAACAGTGATACAGAGCGGGAATTGTGCAGGAAAGCTGTCAGACTGATCTATGAAAATCTGCTGAAAGTATATGAAAACGGAAGCGATATCGAGGCGAGACAGAAGATGCAGCAGGCGGCGTTTTATGCAGGACGGGCATTTACAAGAGGAGGAGTCGGATATGTTCATGCGATCGGCCATGCGGTCGGCGGATTGTATGGAACGCCTCATGGACTGGCAATGGCGATTTTTCTTCCTTATGTGATGCGGGCATATGGAGACGCGGCATGTAAGAAACTGGCGGAATTAAGTGATGTGTGCAGACTTACGACACCGCAGGAGTCTGACAGTGTGAAGGCGGATGCGTTTATCGGATGGATCGAAGAACTGAAAGTGAAGATGCAGATTCCGCAATATCCGGAGATGATCCGAAAAACGGATGTGAAGCAGATCGCAAAATGGGCGGAAAAAGAGGCAAATCCGCTTTATCCGACGCCGGAAGTGTGGAACAGACGGGAGTTTGAAAGATTTCTCTTAAACGTGTGTGTACAAGGCTCAAGCGAGAAAGACCGGCAGTGTTGTCAGGATAAATAAGAGAGAAAGGATTCTGAAAAGATGATAATCGATACACATGCTCATTATGATGATGAGCAGTTTGATGAGGACCGGGAGGAAATCCTGGGGAAGATGCAGGATGCGGGAATCGGCATGATAATGGATGCAGGTTCTACAATCCTGTCATGGGATAAGATCGTAAAACTGACAGAAGAGTATCCGTTTGTGTACGGGGCGATCGGCGTTCATCCCGACGAAGTCGGAAATCTTGATGAAACTCAGTTTGCAAGGATGGAACGTCTTCTTGATAAAGAAAAGATCAAGGCGGTCGGAGAAATCGGTCTGGATTATTATTGGGATAAGGAAAATCATGATCTTCAAAAAGAATGGTTTATCAGACAGCTCGATCTTGCGCGAAAAAAAGAGAAACCGGTCATTATCCACAGCAGGGAGGCTGCCGCAGATACGATGGAGATTATGAAAGAATATGCGTCGGGACTGCGCGGCGTGATACACTGTTATTCATACTCGGCGGAGATGGCAAAAGAGTATGTGAAAATGGGGTATTATATCGGAATTGGCGGAGTGGTAACTTTTAAGAATGCAAAGAAACTAAAACAGGTCGTTCAGGAGATTCCTTTGGAGTCGATCGTACTGGAAACGGACTGTCCGTACCTTGCGCCTGTTCCATATAGAGGAAAGCGAAACAGTTCGCTTTACCTTCCGTATGTGGCGGAAGAGATCGCGGCACTAAAAGGCGCAGCAGCAGAAGACGTCGTGTTACAGACGGAGGAAAACGCACGGAAGTTATACGGACTTTAGAGAAAAACGGATTTTAGAGAAAAAGAAAAGGTGCGGGGGAAAGCCAAAGAATGATAAGCCGCACGGAACTTCTGAAAAAACAGATTTGGGAAGGAAACGTATGAAAGAACCAACGCTTGGCAATCCGCAGAATACGATTGCGGTGCTTCAAAAATATAATTTTATTTTTCAAAAGAAATTCGGACAGAATTTTTTGATCGATACACATGTTTTAGATAAGATCATCCGTGCGGCGGAGATCGGGAAAGACGATCTCGTACTTGAGATCGGTCCGGGAATAGGAACGATGACCCAGTATTTGTCATGTGCGGCAGGAAAAGTAATCGCAGTAGAGATCGACAGAGCTTTGATCCCGATTTTGGAAGATACGCTTGACGGCTATGACAATGTGCGTGTGATCAACGAAGACGTGCTCAAAGTTGATATCAGAAAGTTGGTAGAAGAAGAGAATGAGGCAGACCGATCAAAGTTGTTGCAAATCTGCCTTATTATATTACTACGCCGATCATTATGGGGTTGTTTGAAAATCATGTTCCGATAAAAAGTATTACGGTCATGGTACAGAAAGAAGTGGCGGATCGGATGCAGGTCGGGCCGGGAACAAAAGACTACGGCGCATTGTCTCTTGCGGTGCAGTATTATGCCAAACCGTATATTGTGGCAAATGTTCCGCCCAACTGTTTTATGCCCAGACCGAAAGTAGGGTCGGCGGTGATACGTTTAGAAAGGCACGAACATCCGCCTGTCGAAGTGCGGGATGAAAAGCTGATGTTTCGGGTAATCCGCGCATCTTTTAATCAGCGGAGAAAAACATTGGCGAACGGCTTGAAAAACTCCCCTGAGATTGATTTTTCAAAAGAGGAGATTGAAGGGCGATAGAAAAACTTGGAAAAGGGGCGAGCGTGAGAGGCGAAGCTTTGACACTTGCGGAGTTTGCACAGCTTGCGAATTATTTTTGTGATCTGAGAGAAAAATGATTACGTGCTGAATAAAACAGTTCAGCTTGCGCCATTCGGAAAACCGCACTGCGTGCTTATCGTGGCTGCCGCCACAGTTTTCCTCATAACCGGGCGCTCATCTCATCCAGATGCCCGCTCATAAAAACATGCAAGCATGTTTTATGCTTCGCGGACATCTGGATGGCTGAACTGTCTATTCATAAATATTTAATAGACAGTTTATTGTATAATTTCTTTATTTTTAGTATAATAAACAAATATACCAAAATAAAAAGGAGGAAGTTGTATGGCAAAAAATATAGACAGCATATTTTTTGATATTACTCCGAAGATTGAAGAACTTGCTCTTAAGTGCGAGCAGAATAATGCGATCGAGAAGGAATTATACACGAAGTATGAAGTGAAAAGAGGTCTCCGCGACCTGAATGGAAAGGGCGTGCTTGCCGGACTTACGAACATTTCCGATGTGTGCGCATCAAAAATCGTAGACGGAAAGTCTGTACCGTGTGAGGGGAATCTGTATTACAGAGGTTATAATATCAAAGATCTTGTCAGAGGATTCCTCGAGGCGGATCACCCGGGATTTGAGGAGACGGCGTACTTGCTTCTGTTCGGCGACTTCCGAATAAAGCACAGTTGGAAGAGTTTCAGAATATGATCGCAGAGCGCCGTATGCTTCCTCCGAACTTCGTGCGTGACGTCATCATGAAAGCGCCGAGCCGCGATATGATGAACAGCATTACGAGAAGTATCCTGCAGCTTTATTCTTATGACGAGAAAGCGGATGATACGAGTATTCCGAACGTTCTCCGTCAGTGTCTGAACCTCATCAGTCAGTTTCCGATGCTGATGGTATACGGATATCATGCGTATAATTACCGCAGAGGAGAGGATCTCTATATCTATGCGCCGAAAGCGGAACTGTCCACAGCGGAAAATATTTTGATGATGCTCCGCGAGGATCGTAAATATACAAAACTTGAGGCAGAGATCCTGGATATGGCTCTTGTGCTTCACATGGATCACGGCGGCGGAAACAACTCGACTTTTACGACTCACGTTGTCACGTCATCGGGAACGGATACATATTCTACGATCGCGGCTGCGATGGCATCTTTGAAAGGACCGAAGCACGGCGGCGCGAACATCAAAGTGACTCAGATGTTCGAGGATATGAAGTCTGTTTTGACAGACTGGGAAGACGAAGATCAGATCCGGGCATATCTGGAGGCGCTTCTTGATAAAAAAGCGTTCGACAGGAAAGGATTGATCTACGGTATGGGACATGCCGTTTATTCGATCTCCGATCCGCGAGCGGATATATTCAAAGGGTTTGTGAAAAAGCTTGCGAAGGAAAAAGGCCATGAGGCAGAATACGGTCTTTATGAAAAAGTAGAGCACCTTGCGCCTGAGATCATCGGAGAAAAGAGAAAGATGTATAAGGGCGTTAATGCAAACGTCGATTTTTACAGCGGACTTGTCTACAGTATGCTCGATCTTCCGCCGGCATTGTACACACCGATTTTTGCGGCGGCGCGTATTGTAGGATGGAGCGCGCACAGGTTGGAAGAGCTTAAAAATGTGGATAAGATCATACGTCCTGCGTATAAGCCGCTCGCACCATACCGCGATTATATAAAATTAGATGACAGGTAAGGAAGCATCAGTGACATGAGAGACGAGTTTTATTTCCCATCAAAAGACGGTAATACAGAGATTCATACGATAGAATGGAAACCGGAGGGCGAGGTAAAAGCGGTATTGCAGATCTGCCACGGAATGGTGGAGTATATCAAGCGATATGATGAATTTGCCGAATTTTTATGCGGCAAGGGTTTCTATGTCGTAGGGAATGATCACCTTGGACACGGGAAGTCGGTACAGGCGAAATCAGAATATGGTTTTTTCAGTGAAAATACGGAAATGCATGCGTTATAGGCGATATTCATACACTTCGGCAGAGGACGATGAAGAAATATCCGAACGTTCCGTATTTTATGCTCGGACACAGTATGGGGTCTTCGCTTTTGCGTCAGTATATTCAGATGTACGGCAAGGGATTGAGCGGGGCGATCATTATGGGCGCGGTTGCCGATCATAAAAAGGCGACGCTTGTGTTCGGGAAGCGCTTATGCAGGCTGATGGCGGCTGTGCGCGGCTGGCATTACAGAAGTCATTTTGTGGATCATTTAGTTGTGGGAAATTTTAATCGAAAATTCAAACCGGCGAGGACAAGAGCGACTGGGTCACAAGTGACAGAGAACATTTGGACGCTTATGTATCCGACCCGCTCTGCTCATTTGTTTTCACGGTAAATGCATATTACAGCATGTTTTCGGGAATGATCAGCATGCAGAGAAAAGAGGGCGTCTATATGATTCCGAAGAATCTGCCGATTTTGTTTGCGGCAGGTTCGGAAGATCCGGTGGGAACTTCGGAAAAGGCGTTCGTAAAATATATGAAAAATACAGGGCGGCAGGGATAAGAGACGTATCTTTGCAGCTCTATACCGGCGACCGTCACGAGATTTTAAACGAATCAGACGGGAACAGGTATATGACGATTTATTTGAGTGGCTTGCAGGACATATGGAAAATAAAGTGTTATAATAGAATTGTTATTGCCGCGAAAGCGTCGGTGAAATTTGATTGAAGGAGTTATCTGATATGGAATTGACAACGATTCGGGAATTATTTAAAGACAGAGAATCATATCTTGGCAAAAAAGTAACGATAGGAGGCTGGTTCGTAGTCTCAGAGATTCAAAGACATTTGGTTTCATTGTAGTAAATGACGGTTCTTATTTTGAGCCGCTTCAGATTGTATATCATGATGAGATGGAGAACTTTGCGGAAGTTTCTAAACTGACGTCGGAGCTGCGATTATTGTGAAAGGAACGCTTGTCGCTACTCCGCAGGCAAAACAGCCGTTTGAGATTCAGGCGGATGAAGTGCAGATCGAGGGAGCGTCGGCTTCGGATTATCCGCTGCAGAAGAAACGTCATACGTTTGAGTATTTGAGAACGATTTCTCATCTGCGTCCGAGAACGAATACATTTCAGGCTGTATTCCGTGTGCGTTCTCTGGCAGCGTATGCGATTCATAAGTTCTTTCAGGAGAGAGGGTTTGTGTATGTACATACGCCGCTGATCACAGGAAGCGACTGTGAAGGCGCGGGCGAGATGTTTCGTGTTACGACTCTTGATATGGATCAGATCCCGAAGAATGAGGATGGTACAGTAGATTATACAAAAGATTTCTTCGGAAAAGAGACGAGCCTTACGGTAAGCGGTCAGTTGAACGGAGAGACATATGCGCAGGCGTTTAGAAGTATTTATACATTCGGCCCGACATTCCGCGCGGAGAATTCAAACACAACCCGTCATGCGGCAGAGTTTTGGATGATCGAACCGGAGATTGCGTTTGCAGATCTTGAAGACGACATGGATCTGGCAGAGTCTATGCTGAAATATGTCATCAATTATGTTCTTGAAAACGCGCCGGAAGAGATGAATTTCTTTAATTCTTTCGTTGATAAAGGACTTCTGGAGAGACTGAATAATGTTGCGAATTCTGATTTCGCCCGTGTTACTTACACAGAGGCGATCGAGATACTGGAGAAGAACAACGATAAGTTTGAGTATAAGGTTTCCTGGGGATGTGATCTTCAGACAGAGCATGAACGTTATTTGACAGAGCAGGTGTATAAGCGTCCTGTATTTGTTACAGATTACCCGAAAGAAATCAAAGCGTTTTACATGAAACAAAATGATGACGGCAAGACGGTTGCGGCAGTTGATTGTCTTGTTCCGGGTATCGGGGAAATCATCGGAGGAAGTCAGAGAGAAGACGACTATGAGAAACTCCTGGCCCGCATGAACGAACTTGGTCTTGATGAAAAAGATTATGGCTTTTATCTTGATCTTAGAAAATACGGTTCTACGCGTCATGCAGGTTTCGGATTAGGATTTGAAAGATGCGTGATGTATTTGACGGGAATGTCGAATATCCGTGATGTGATTCCGTTCCCGAGAACAGTAAATAACTGTGAACTGTAATTGCGTTTTGCGGTGTAAGACGTAAAAAATACATCGAAATAAATATAGAATAAAATTATAAAGTATATCATGAGGGCGCGACAGTTGTGTGGCGTCCTTTTATTGCAATAGCGGCGAGCGAAAGTCCGGGCCTGCCCGGGTTCGTGGCAGCCGGCAGAAAACAGCATTGTTGAAAGGGGAGCGGGCGTGAAATTTATTCATATAGCAGACGTACATCTCGGAGCGCAGCCGGAGGCGGCTGTATATAGTCAAAGCAGAGGAAGAGAATTGTGGGAGTCATTTGAGAAAATACTTGGGGTATGTGAAGATGAGAGAACCGACCTTCTTCTTATTGCCGGAGATCTTTTCCACAGGCAGCCTCTTGTAAGAGAGCTAAAAGAGGTCAATTATCTTTTTTCAGAACTGACAGCTACTAAAGTTGTGCTCATAGCGGGCAATCATGATCATCTGCAGAAGGATTCTAATTATCGTTCATTTGAGTGGAATGATAATGTATATCCTTTGTTCGGGAAGAAATTGGAATATGTCGATTTTCCGGAATTGGAAACAGCGGTGTATGGACTCAGTTACTATGAACGGGAAATTTGTCAGCCGCTTTATGACGATGTGGCTGCAGCAGGCATTGAAAAGAATGAAATTCTGTTGGCTCACGGAGGTGATGACAGGCATATTCCGTTTGATAAAAAGAAGCTGAGTCGTTCCGGATTTCATATATCGCCCTGGGACATATTCATAAACCGCAGGCTTTGCAAAAAGATAAGATGATTTATGCGGGAGCGCTTGAACCGATCGACCAAAACGACGTCGGGCAGCATGGATATGTAAAAGGGGAGCTCAAAGACGGAAAAGCGGCGATTCAGTGGATACCGTTTGCGGGGAGAGAGTATATCCACAGTTCTGTCGAAGTAGAAAGAAGCGATACGGAAGGAAGTATAAGAAAAATGGTAAAGCAACTTATAAATGAGTATGGAAATGAAAATATTTACAAAATTACTCTTGCGGGAAAAAGAGATCCCGATATTGCCTTTGAAGTGAATCATTTGGCGGAGGAAGGATGCGTGTTGGAGATTTTGGACGAGACAATTCCGGCATATGATTTTGAAAAGCTTTATGCAGAGAACAAGGAGACTCTTCTTGGCAGATATATCGAGAAATTTGCAGGTTGTGAAGAGGGAAGTGTTGAGTATTGTGCGCTTTGTGAAGGCGTGGAAGCGCTTTTGACGGGAAACAGGGGATAGAGAAAATGGTAATCAGAGAACTTTATGTTAAAAATTTCGGAAAATTGTCGGAGAAACATTTTTATTTTAGGGATGGAGTACAGGTCATCAGCGGAGAAAATGAGTTTGGAAAGACGACGCTTCATGCGTTTGTGAAAGCGATGCTGTTTGGTTTGGAGCGGGGAAGAGGAAGAGCGGCGGCGAAAGATGATTTTACAAAGTATGAGCCGCGCAGCGGCGGCAGGTATGCCGGTGTCATGCGGTTTGACTGCGGAGGGAGACATTTTCGTCTTGAACGTACATTCGGAACAGGGGTTAAAAATTCTAAGTCGGCGGCTCTGATCTGTGAGGATGACGGAGAAGAATTGTCGGTGGAGCATGGGGATTTGGAAATGCTTCTGGGCGGATTGACTGCGGAGTTGTTTGACAGTACGGTTTCGGTCGGACAGTTGAAAAGCAGACCGGGGGAGGCTTTGTCCGATGCGCTGGAAAATTATGCGGCGAATTATTATGAGACGGGGGAACAGAACTTGGATCTAAGCGGCGCAGTGCAGATATTGAGAGAAAAAGAAAAAGACAGATCGGTTCATCCGGGAAGAAGCGGATAAAGAAGAACGGAAAATACAGAAAATGCTTCAGGAATGCGAGTATTTGGAGCAGGATATGGATGAGATCCAAAGAGAGTATGAAGAGAGAAAACAAGAATGGGAGCTGCTTGAGAAAACGATAAAAAATCAGGAAAAAGAAAAAGAGTCTGATTTTAATAAGAGATCTGATGAAGGGACGAAGGAGAGCAGAAGTAAATATTTTATTGCGGCAGGGCTTGGAGGTCTTTTTACCGGCGCGGCAGGACTTTTATGGAGCAGATTTATGGCGGAACAGTCGGCAGTGCCTTCCGCACCGTTTGCATGGATCGGCGTTTTTGCTTTTGTGATCGGCGTGTGCGCTCTTGCGGCAGGAGGTTATGAAGCGGGAAAAAAAATCAGGAAAGCGAAAAAAAGAGGACGCCCGTGATGTGCCTTATAATAATTCCGATAAAGACGACGAGAGAAAGAAGAAACAAAAACAGCAGCTGGAGTGGCAGATGGAGCATCTGCGTTTGGAATGGAAGGAAAAAGAGCTGCGTTGTCAAAATGTGCGGGAGCAATGTGGAGATGTGAAAGAAAGCGACGCCGGAAAAAGGCTGAGAGAGCAAAGAGAGGCGCTTGTAATGGCAGAAGAGATTCTTGTGCGGACTGCAAAGGAAACGTCTGATGTGATTTCGCATAAGATAACGCCCGGGCTTCAGAAATTTTTTCGGAAATCACAGACGGAAAATATCGAAGTGTAAATATACAAAAAGGCGCGGGAATTTCGGCATGGAACGGTATGGATCGCATATCTGTGGACCGGTTGAGCGAAGGAACGTTGGAACAGATTTATTTTTCAATAAGAATGGCAGCGTCGGAAATGCTTTGGAAGAACCGATGCCGGTTATTTTAGATGATGCGTTTGCGTTATGACGATAAAAGGCTTGAATCTGTCATAAAATGGTTGAGCCGGCAGAAAAAGCAGGTTATAATATTAAGTTGTCACAGCAGGGAAGCCAAATTGCTGGAACATTTAGTCTAAATGATAACTAGATCAGATGATCATAAATGAGTGTAAAGAGATAAAAAGGTTATTTCAGAGGTGGAATTTTCATGAAGATAGCATTACCGCGAAAAGTGATGATGATTATAAAAAATTTGCAGCTTCACGGCTATGAAGCGTATGCTGTGGGAGGCTGCGTGCGCGATTCGATCCTTGCGCGCAGACCGAAGGACTGGGATATTACAACTTCCGCGCGCCCGGAGGAAGTGAAGAAGCTTTTCAGGCGGACAGTGGATACGGGGATTGAACATGGAACGGTTACCGTGCTGCTTGGAAGAGACGGTTATGAAGTTACGACATACAGAATAGACGGGGCGTATGAAGACAGCGCCATCCGAAAGAGGTTTTGTTTACAAACCGATTAGAGGAAGATCTGCGCCGCAGAGATTTTACGATCAATGCAATGGCATATAATGATGAAGTGCGCCTTGTAGATGTGTTCGGAGGAATGCAGGATTTAAACCATCATTTGATCCGGTGTGTGGGAGATCCGAGAGAACGTTTTTCAGAAGATGCTCTTCGCATTTTGCGGGCGGTGCGTTTTTCCGCTCAGCTTAATTTCCCGATAGAAGAGGAAACGGCTGAGGCGGTCAGGGAACTTGCCCCTACACTGGAAAATATCAGTGCAGAGCGCATTCAGGCAGAGCTTGTAAAGCTTCTTGTGTCGGCTCATCCGGAACGGATACAAGATGCGTATGAACTTGGGATCACGAGGATCATTCTGCCGGAGTGGGATGCTATGGCGGGAGTGGAGCAGAATACTCCCCATCATAAATATGATGTGGCACAGCACACGCTCCATGCATTAAAGTATGTAAAGCGTGATAAGATACTGCGTCTTACGATGCTGTTTCATGATATGGGAAAACCGGCGAGAAAAACAACGGATGAAAACGGAAGAGATCATTTTAAAGGACATGCGCTGGTGAGCGAAGCGATCGCCAGGGACGTGATGCAGCGTTTAAAATTTGATAATGACACGATCAAAAAAGTGACGCGTCTCGTATGTTTCATGATTACCGCACAGAGGCGACGCCGGCAAACGTGCGCCGAGCATGAATCGGATCGGCGTTGATCTGTTTCCGTATTATCTGGCAGTGCGCATGGCAGATGCGAAAGCGCAAAGTTCTTACAGAAGGCGGGAAAAGATTGAGAATATAGTGGCGATGAGAAGTTCTATCAGGAAGCGATCATAAAGGATGAATGCGTTACTCTCAGGCAGCTCGCTGTAAGCGGACGGGATCTGATGAATCTTGGCATGAGACCCGGCGTAGAGATAGGAAGGATGTTAAGCGAGCTTTTGGAGTATGTGATAGATAATCCGGAAAAAAATGATAAGAAAATATTATGCAACTATGTAAAGAAAAAAATATCTCAAAGGAATAAAACTGTCTAATCGGAAAAAGAAAAGGAAGGTTATAATTGCCCTCTGCCGTTCATACATTAGAGAGAGCTATAATGTAGAAAACAGGGGGCAGTTATGAGAGAAGAATATGAACTGGAAGTTTTGGAAAAGTATGATATAGAAGTGAAAAGCACCCGGCGGATAAGGGGTGCGTTTTTTTGTATAGGCAGCGAGCTAAAGTCCGGGCGTGTCGGAGACTTTGGCGACTGCTTGCAATCCCGTAGTGTTCCTTTTGGCGCGGCGGGCGATTACGATACGAAAGAAAGGCCGATGCTGCTCAAAGAGACAAAACTGTCAGAGCGGCGCGCCCTTTTTTATATGACGCTCTAAGTGAAATAGAAAGATGTGGAAATGTAAAAGTTGACACACCTGTCTTTACGAAAGAAGGCGAACTTCGAGCCGCTTCCCGGGAAGGAGCTTTTTATATGCTGAAAAAATGGTATCAGGGAAGAGAGTGCGACGTTCGTCAGGAACAGGACGTTGTACGGGCGGCGGCAAAACTTGCCGTTTTGCATAAAGATATGGAAAAACTGGCTGTAAAAATCCGGTCCGGAGCGGATGCACAGGGAAAAAATCCGGTGGAAGAGGTGCGAAGATATAACAGGGAATTAAAAAAGATCCGTTCATTTATTCGTTCCAGACCTGTTAAAAATGATTTTGAAATTTTGTTTTTGGAAAATTTTGAAAAATGTACCGTACGGCGGACGATATTCTCGCCAGGATGGAAACTTCCGGCTGCAGAAAGCTTTTTGAAGAGAGCGTATCAAAAGGGAGCGTCGTACACGGAGATTATAATTATCATAATCTGATCATGCTCAGAGACGATATTGCCGTAACTGATTTTGAACATATGCATACGGATATACAGATAAAAGATTTCTGTTATTTTTTAAGAAAAGCATGGAAAAAAATCAATGGAAACAAAAACAGGACAAAAAATATTGGAAGCATATGAAGAAGTACGTCCTTTGTCGGAAAGGGAGAAAGAGTTTGCGGCGCTGAGTCTTGCATATCCCGGAAGTTTAAAAAGATCGCGGGCAGCTATTACCGGTCGAATAAGGCGCACCTCTCGGAAAAGAATGTAGAAAAGCTACAGATATGCATCCGTCAGACAGAAGAGAAATATGAGTTCCTTAGTCGGATATTTCCTTTGAATTTATAAATAATTGTTGTATAATAAAACATATCGGGCATATAGGGGCGGATATAAAATTTATATTAGTTTAGGAGGTAGAAATATGGACTACAAGGCGAGGTATGAAGAATGGATTTCTAATTCATACTTTGATGAAGATACGAGAGCGGAGCTTGAAAGTATCAAAGAGGATGAAAATGAAATAAAGGAACGATTTTACATGGATCTGGAGTTCGGTACTGCAGGACTGAGAGGCATCATCGGCGCGGGAACAAACCGTATGAATATTTATACAGTACGCAAAGCTACACAGGGACTGGCAAACTATATCATGAAAAACGACGGTCAGGGAAAAGGCGTTGCGATTGCGTATGATTCCCGTCATATGTCCACGGAATTTGCCAAAGAGGCTGCATGTTGTCTGGCTGCAAACGGGATCAAAGCATATATATTTGAATCGCTGCGCCCGACGCCGGAGTTATCTTATGCGGTGAGAAAACTCGGATGTATCGCAGGCATCAATATTACGGCAAGCCATAATCCGCCGGAGTATAACGGCTATAAAGTATACTGGGAAGACGGCGCGCAGATCACGCCTCCGCACGATAAAGGAATTATGGACGAAGTGAAGGCTGTGGAAGATTACACAACAATGAAGACGATGACGGAAGAGGATGCGAAAGCGGCCGGACTTTACGAAGTGATCGGCGCGGAAGTTGACGATGCTTATATTGCGGAACTGAAAAAGCAGGTGCTTCATAAAGATGCGATCGAAGCAGCGGGCAAAGATCTTAAGATCGTGTATACGCCGCTTCACGGAACGGGAAACATTCCGGCTCGCCGTATTTTGAAAGAGCTTGGTTTTGAGAACGTATATGTCGTAAAAGAACAGGAACTGCCGGACGGAGACTTCCCGACAGTTTCCTATCCGAACCCGGAAGCCGAAGAGGCGTTTGAACTCGGATTAAAACTGGCGAAAGAGATCGATGCGGATATCGTTCTTGCGACAGATCCGGATGCGGACAGGCTCGGCGTGCGTGTGAAAGATAAAGACGGAGTATATCATGATCTGACCGGAAATATGTCGGGATGCCTTCTTGCGGATTACGAGATCGGACAGAGAAAAGAATTAAAAGGTCTGCCTGAAGACGGATATCTTATCAAGACGATCGTGACTTCCAATATGGCGGATGCGATCGCAGAGCATTATAATGTCGGATTGATCGAGTGTCTGACAGGATTTAAGTATATCGGACAGCAGATTCTCGGATTCGAGACAAAAGGAAAAGGAGAGTATCTGTTTGGATTTGAGGAAAGTTACGGATGTCTGATCGGAACACATGCAAGAGATAAAGATGCGATCGTCGCTACGATGGCTCTGTGTGAAGCTGCCGCATATTACCGCACAAAAGGGATGACGTTGTGGGATGCGATGATCGAGATGTATGAGCGTTACGGATATTACAAAGACGACATCCAGTCTATCACAATGAAAGGAATCGAAGGACTCGAGAAGATTCGTCAGATCCTTGCCACATTAAGAAGCGAGCCTCCGAAAGAAATCGCAGGATATAAAGTACTTAAAGTGAGAGATTATCAGGCGGATACGATTCGGGATATGGAGACCGGAGAAGTTACGGCTACAGGACTTCCGAATTCAAATGTACTTTACTATGAGCTGCCTGACGGAGCGTGGGTATGCGTAAGACCTCGGGAACAGAGCCAAAAGTGAAATTCTACTACGGCGTGAAAGGTACTTCTCTGACAGATGCGGATGTAAAATCCGACGAAATGGGAAAAGCCATAATGGAAATGGTGAAAAATCTTGACAAAGCTGTGTAAACCCGATATAACAATATTTAAAGGTGGAAATCCGTGTGCGTTCGGAATCTTCCCCTTTAAAATGAATAACATGTATTGTGGTACAATTAAGAGGAGGATTTACCTATGAACAAGACAGAATTGATTACAGCAATCGCAGAGAGCGCTGACATTTCAAAAAAAAGATTCTGAAAAAGCGCTGAAAGCTTTTGTTGATGTTGTTACCGAAGAACTTAAAAAAGGCGAGAAGGTTCAGCTTGTAGGCTTTGGTACATTTGAAGTGAGTGAAAGAGCTGCAAGAGAGGGAAGAAACCCGCAGACAGGAAAGACAATGAAGATCGAGGCTTGCAAAGCTCCGAAATTTAAAGCAGGAAAAGCTCTTAAAGACGCTATCAATTAATCAATTCGTTTGAACGGGCAGATAAAAAGGCACTTACGGTATCATCGTAAGTGCCTTGTTGCTTCTGTTTTTACTGAAAACAGAGGCGGGTCCGGACATTATTGAAGGAGAGAAAAATGCGGCTTGATAAATTTTTAAAAGTATCCCGCCTTATTAAGAGGCGGACTGTAGCAAATGAAGCATGTGATGCAGGGCGCGTTCCGTCAACGGAAAACCGGCAAAAGCATCTGTGCAGGTAAAACCGGGCGATGTGATCGAGATCTATTTCGGAACAAGAGAAGTGAAAGCGGAAGTGCTGAAGCTGGAAGATACGACGAAGAAGGAAAAAGCAGAGGAATTGTTCCGGTATTTGTAGAGAAAGAGAAAAGAAAAGCATAAATGAAAACAACCTCTCATATATATAACCATGCTGTAAAAAGTTCGGAGGCGGGAGGGAGTTTTCATGGAAGAACAGCGTATTGCGAAGGCGCATAAATTAGTTGTAAATAACAGAAAGACGAGTACGGTGACAGGGGTGCTTGACGTACTGTCTTTTGATCTAAACGAGATACTTCTTGAAACAGAGCAGGGGATGCTCATGGTGAAAGGCACGGATCTTCATGTCAACAGACTGACCGTGGAAAAGGCGAGGTAGATCTGTCGGGCAATATTGACAGTATTGCTTATTCAAGCGTAACGCCGCAGGCGAAACAGGGGGACAGCTTTCTGACGAAGCTGTTTAAGTAGGATATGATACCCGGGATCGGAGCAGAAGCCGGAATCTTTCTGTATGCGGCGCTGGCGGGAGTCGAAGCGGCGGCAGCTTATCATGTACTTGTTTGTTTTCGGAAGCTTGTTCCTCACAGCGGCTGGGCGGTCAGTCTGGAGGATTTTATTTACTGGCTTGCTGCGAGCATCTATATTTTTCGGAAAATGTATGACACAACATACGGGAGCATCCGCTGGTTTTTTGTGTTTGGGATGCTGTGCGGAGCGGCGGCAGGGCATGCGGGGATCAGAAAGATTGTGAAACTATGTGCCGAAAGATGCGGAAAAAAGGAAAAAACGGAAAAATCGTGCAGAAAAGCAAGGAAAGAAAAATAGAAAATAAGTCTTGAAATGAGTCAGAAAAGAAGATACAATATTACTTAACACTGGGGAGTGTAAAGAAAGATGAACAGGGTGAGATAAATGAACGGCAAGAAGAAAAGAACGGCGGACAGAAGGAATGCCGGACGCAGAAGATCGGCACATCTGCACAGTTATAAGAAAAGCGTTTTGATGATTTGTACGGTTCTTGTGTTTTTATCAGGCGTACTTGCGGTGGGCGCGGTAAAGCTTTATGCAAAGAACAACGCGTATAAGGCTCAGGAAGAGGAACTGGCGGCGCAGATCAAAGAGGAAGAGAAGCGCTCGGAAGAAGTGAAAGAATACGAAAAGTATGTTCAGACAGACGAGTATATAAAAGAGACGGCAGAAGATAAATTAGGACTTGTGAATCCGAATGAGATTATTTTTAAACCGTCGAATAAAAATAAATAAGACGAAAAACAAACAGAGCAAAAAGCCAGACAGGCATGTACGAAAGATAACTCCGGGGAAGATTTCCCGGAGTTTTTTTATTGACGGCGGCGAGTTGAAGTCCGGGCCTGTTCAAGACATTGACGGCTGTCTGTAATTCCGGAATATGACTCTTGGCATTTTCGGTGATGCCGCTTAAGAAAATACCGTGTTACATTAAGACGGGAAGTCAGATTGTAAGAAAGGGGATATACAATGAAAGAAGGACAGGCTTTGCAGGGAAGTCCTTATGTAGAACAGATTGAAAAATATGCAAGTTGCTCAAACAGCTTTCCCATACATTTTTAGAGTTAGAGGCACACAAAGAAGAGTTTTCGGGAGCCGATATTGACGGGATGTTTGACCGGGTGAAAGAAAGGGTCTGCAAAAAATGTGAAAAGAACGCGTGGTGCTGGGGAGAGAACTTTGTTCATACGTACCAGATGGGATATGACGTGCTCTCGGCGGTCGATCATTATGGAAATGAATTAAACGTAGAGACAAAGAGAAAACTGATGCAAAGATGCGAGAAAGCTCCGAGATTTTTGCGGGAGATGCTGGAAGGTTTCAGGGATGCGAGACAAACGATCATATGGACAAACCGTCTGGCGCGAAGCAGGGAAGGGTGTGCGTTTCAGATGGATCTTTTTGCCGATATTATGAAACAGACAGTGCGGGAATTGGAAAAAAGTATTTTTACGGATGAGCGCATGGAAAAGAGGATAGCAGGGGCGCTTAGAAAATGTGGAATGCGAGTTTTGTATACATATTTGTTCTTAAATGGCGAAGGAAAGTTTGAAGTACATGTGACAGTACGAAGTACAGGCAAAGAGAAAGGGACGGCAAAAGAAGTCGTTCAGGCCGTATCAGAAGCAGCGGGAAGACGTTTTGTCCTTGCACATGGAAGTCCGCAGGTAGTCGGATTCCGTTATATGACGATCGTATGCAGAGAGGGACCGTCGTACTATACGCTGTCAGGTACTGCCAAGATCGGGAAAGGATGTGCGAAAATATCGGGAGATAATTTTACACTCATGGAACTGCCGGGAGGAAAGAAGGCGGCGGCTCTTTCTGACGGGATGGGCGCAGGTGAGACGGCATGTAAGGAGAGCACGCTTGTGATCGAGCTTTTGGAAGAATTGCTTGCCGCGGGATTCCCGGAAAAAGCCGCCGTTCAGATGATCAATACAACGCTGGCGACAGGGCGGGAGGAGATTCATTATTCGACTGTGGATCTCAGTGTGTTTGATCTGTATTCGGGAGAATGCGAGATCGTAAAAGCAGGAGCTTCCTCGACATTTATTAAGAAAAAAGACTGTGTGGAGCATCTAAGTTCTACGAGTCTGCCGATCGGGGTTGTCCATCATATAGAGATTGATTCTGTCAGGAGAAAACTTGAGGACGGAGACTTTGTGATCATGGTTACGGACGGGATTCTTGACGCCCTTCCGGTAGGAGAGCAGGATATATTGCTTGAAACGATCATTCAGGGAAGCGCTATAGTCAATCCGAAAGAAATGGCGCATCATATCCTGGAACAGGTCCTGGCGTGGACAGCAGAGAGCCTGCCGATGATATGACGGTGATCGTTGTGGGAATGTGGGAAATATGTGACAGGAATACTTTACAGGCGCGGATGGATTCGGTATAGTATGCGTATAGTGAAAAGCTGTGTATTGCGCGGCGCTTCATACATAAAAACACGGATTTGGTATAGTATACTTATGATGGAAAAAGCAGGAAGAGAAACAGAAAAATTAATAGAGGAATTGATCGTACAATTTCATATGATCGAACATGGAGATGTTGTGATAGCAGGCGTATCGGGCGGAGCGGATTCGGTATGCCTGCTTTTGACGCTCTGCAGTTTGCGGGAAAAGTTCGGTTTCGAGGTAAAAGTGTGCCATGTGAACCACTGCCTGCGCGGAGCGGCTGCGGATGCGGACGAGGAGTATGTAAAGAAGCTTTGCGGCGAACTTGGAGTGGAGTGTCGTGTTTTCCGAAAAGAAGTGGAATTAATCGCTGAAAAACGGAAACAATCTTGTGAGGAAGCGGGAAGGGAAGTACGAAGAGAAGCATTTGAACAAATGTGTGCCGAAAACGGAGGAACGAAGATCGCAACCGCGCATCACAGAGACGATCAGGCGGAGACGGTTCTGCTTAATATAGCAAGAGGAACGGGAATACGCGGCCTTTGCGGGATCGTGCCTGTCAGGGACAACCGGATCAGACCGCTTCTTTCACTTACAAGAGACAGAATCGAGTCTTATCTGCGGGAGAGAGGAATCGTCTGGCGCGTCGACGCAACGAATGAGGAGGACGATTATACACGCAACCGGATCCGGCATAAAGTGCTGCCGGTATTGGAAAACGAAGTAAACGATCAGACGGTGAAACATCTGGAATCGTTATCCCGTCAGGCGGAAGAAATATGTGAATATCTCGATTACAGCGTGCGGCAGTTGTGGAAAACCTGCGTCAGCGTGAGAAAAAAGGACCAAGAACAGAAGGAATCGCCGATAGAACTTGTCATAGAAAAAGAGAGCTTTTTCAAAGTTTTCCGGCAGTGAGAAAACTGCTTCTGCAAAAATGTATCGGTAAGTGCGCGGAGGACAGAAAGATCTGACGTCTGCCCACCTTCAGTCGGTTTCGGAATTGTTTGACCGGCAGGTGGGAAAACAGATCGATCTGCCGGGAGGCGTTGCGGCGAAGAGGACATATGACGGATAGAGATCATAAGGCAAACACAAAGCAGGGCGGAAACGGGAAAAGCGGCGCCGGAGTCAGACGCCGCCGGAAAGTTGGAACTGCGTTTTGTGGAAAACGGAGACATTTTGCAGGCAGAAGAAATCCCGCAAAAAAGTTACACGAAATGGATTGATTATGATATAATTAAATGCGGTCTTTGCGTACGGACAAGGCAGAGCGGCGATTATCTCGTGATCGATGATCAGGGGAGACGTCAGAAACTGAAAGCATGGTTTATCAACGAGAAGATCCCGAAGGAAGAAAGAGACAGGATGCTTCTTGTCGCAGACGGAAGCCATATTGTGTGGATACCGGGATACAGGATGAGCAGAGCGTACAAAGTGACAGAAAAGACAAAAAATATTGTTGAGATAAAGATTACGGAGGAAGAAAAAGATGGCAGAAACGATCAGAGAGATGATTTCGGAAGAGAAAGTTGACGAGAGGATCAGGGAACTCGGAAGACAGATCAGTGAAGATTACGCAGGAAAACAAATTCATTTGATCTGTGTGTTAAAGGGCGGCGTATTTTTTATGTGTGAGCTGGCTAAGCGGATTAACGTGCCGGTTTCTATGGATTTTATGTGTGTCGGAAGTTACGGAGACGGAACGGCTTCGAGCGGAGTTGTTCGTATAGCGAAAGATCTGGATGAGTCGATCGAGAATAAAGAAGTGCTTATTGTGGAAGATATCATTGATTCCGGGAATACACTGTATTACCTGATCGATGTGCTGAAAAAGAGAAATCCGGCAAGTATGCGCTGTGTACGCTTTTGGATAAGCCGGACCGCAGAGTGAAAGATGTAAAGGTTGATTACTGCGGATTTGAGATCCCGGATGAATTTGTTGTGGGATATGGCTTGATTTACGCCCAAAAATATAGAAACCTTCCGTATATCGGCCGGTAGT
>ENA-OQCS01000438-OQCS01000438.1-human-gut-metagenome-genome-assembly--contig:-NODE-438-length-23192-cov-3.903057_pt1 | contig 23192 bp, 42 predicted proteins | sample MGYA00242757_ERZ504575 | MGnify/ENA primary metagenome ERZ504575 (study PRJEB26092, sample SAMD00036297) | human gut metagenome | host: Homo sapiens | study: EMG produced TPA metagenomics assembly of... | reverse complement strand
GGCGGGGCATCCGTGAGCTGGGCAAGCTGAGCCTGCGCATCGGCAAGCTGCTGCTCGGTAGCAGTCAGACGACCCTTAAGGTCGACGATCTTAGCGAGCATAGCGTCAACCTCAGAGGACAGCGTCTCCAAGAAGACGTCGACCTCGGCAGGATCGTAGCCACGCTTGGCTCAGAGAAAGTCTGAGCCTGGATGTCTGCAGGGGTAATAGCCATAACAAGTCTCCTTTTCATCGCCTCGGCGCTACACGCCCGACGTAAGTTACTAAGTCAGTTCTACACGAGTATACCTATAAGAAGCTGCAGAACCAGCCTCTGCACCAACTGCAACGCAATAATCGCAACGACCGGCGAAAAATCGATACCGCCCATCGGCGGGATGAAACGACGGAACAGGTTGAGCCACGGACCGCACACGCTATCAAGCACCGCGGCAATATCCTGAAGCAAACCACCCTGCTTCATGGGAATCCACGTCATAAAGCAGTAGACGACAATGAGCGTGGAATAGAAGTTGAACAGCGTGTTGACCAGCTGGACGATAGTGTAGATGTTGATGGGAATCTCCTCGTCTTGTCTTTACTTAAGGTAGCCGTCCGCACGAAGCTTCTTGAGATCGGAATCTTTGACCTCGCAACCGGCGGGCAGCACCATGAACACGCGGTCGCCCACCTCCTTGACCGTGGCACCCAGACCGCAGGCAAAGCCGTAAGAGAAGTCCAAGACGCGCTTGGCAACTTCGGTGCGTACGCCCACAAAAATCAGTGCGACAGGCTGCTTGGTGCGAACGCGGCGCACCACGGTCTCCACGTCGTCATAGCTCTCGGGGCGCAGGACATAGGCCGCAGCTGCGGTGTGGCGTTGATGATATTGCTCGCATAGGCCGAGGCATCGCTCGGTGCAGGCGCGGGCGCAGCGGCGGCACGGGCGCGGGTGTTCTCGGCGTAGCTAGACGGCGTGTCATAGGCACCAGGACGATAACCGCTCGCAACACTGTCCTGCGAGCGCGAAGGCGGGTTATACGTTGTGGCATGGCGAGAGTCATCGCCGACCAGCTGACCGGAGCGCGTATACACGGCAACCGACTCAGCTTCACCGCGGCGCGTCTGACCAAGCAGGCCGTTGCTCGGCTCGTCTTGGGTGTAGAAGCCCTCGCCCGAAGCACCGCTGTAGCCGTTGCCTGATAACTATCGTCATAGCCGTCATCGTAGCCGTAGTCGTCGTCCTGGCCATAACCCTGGTCGTAACCCTGCTGGCCGCCCAGGTGCATCTTATTTTTAATCTCGTCAAGGAAGCCCATGGTTGTGTCCTCTCGCGGTTTAGTGCAGGCGCCCCGATAATCAGTGCGCACTTCAGAGCCTTATTTTACTGCAAACTCCGGGCTAAATACTACCCTGCCCAGGCGAACGAGCGTAGAGCCCTCCTCAAGGCAGGCTCAAAGTCCTCGCTCATGCCGCAGGAAAGCTCAGGCAGGTTCAAATCGGGATGCGCCGCCTCCAGCTCATCCCTCAGCTCACGAAGACCCGCAAAGGTGCGGCGTGCCACATCCTTATTCCCCCGGGGCGCCATAGTCATAAGCCCTGCACGCAAATTCCCTCAAGTTCCGCAAGCTCACCCGCGGCGGCGCGAATCTCATCGGGCGAAAAGCTCCCTTCGACTCCTCACCACTCACATTGACCTCAATGAGCACACGCTGGGGGCCGGCGAGCTCGCCTGCCTCAATCTTGCGGACAGCACGGCTCGAGATCGCCTGCGCCAGATGCAGCGAACCCACCGAGTGAATCAGCTCGGCTGAGCCCAGCACCGCATTGATCTTATTGGTCTGCAGGTTGCCGATCATATCGAAGCGCACCTCGGCAGCTCCGGAGCTCCGCCAGACCCGTGAGCTTGCGAACCAGCTCCTGCGGGCGGTTCTCGGCAAAATGGCGATACCCCGCCTGGATGGCGGCAACGGTCTCATCGACACCAACGGTCTTGGACACGGCAATGAGGCTCGCGGCGTCGTGGGGACGGCCCGCGCGATCGAGCGCCGCATAAAAACGTTCCAGAATCTGCTCGCGGCGAGCGCGCATCAAGTCCAAATAGTTATCCATTGCCAATCGCCTCCGCTGACAGCCAAACAAGTAGTCCCATGCTAACGCAAGAGCGCGGCCCCGCATGTGCAAGGCCGCGCTCACTTAGGTATCTACAATCTTTCGACGAACGGGGTTACTTACTCCTCGTCGTCCTCGCCATCGTCCTCGTCCTCAAGATGATCGAGCAGGTAGCGAAGACCCTCGCTGACCTCGCTAACGGGCACTTGGCAACGTAGCGCGCGTCGACGGCGGGCCTCATGATAACACCCTCGCCCGAAGGCACGCGCATGCTCTCGAGCTCATCCTCATCAGTGCAGGCGATATCACCGGCAGTCATACGCTGTCCGGTCAACAGGAAGGTCAGACGGCAGGCGGCATCGATGGAAATCGAGGCGATGCGATCGAGATAGCGCGATACCATGATGGCGCGGCGCAGGTCGTCATAGTTGCTGTCGTCGTCCATAAAGTCGCCCGTATCCATACGGTTAAAGGTGCGGAAGAACTTCTCGTAGGCGGCGTGCACTGGCTCGTCCTCGACGGCCAAGTTGCAGATGATGGACATGTCGTTGGTGACGAGCGCAGAAAGCGAAGAGCCCAGCACCTGGTAGACGGCCTCAGCCTCGGCCTCGACCGTGCCGACAAGCTCCTTGGGCAGCGAGATGTCGGCCTTGATCATATGACGCGTGGCACGGCAAATCTGGCGAACCTTATCGGTCATGCGCTGCAGGTTAAAGTCGACGTAGATGATCGTCTGCAGCAAGCGGAAGTCGGAGGCGACCGGTGACTGCGTGGCAATCAGGTTGTAGCAGACGGCCTCCAGGTTGGCGCAGCGTGCGTCAATCGAAAGCGTGCGCTTCTTGGTCTTGGTGGCGAGCTTGCGGTCGTCGGTAACATAGGCCCTCACGGCATCGTGGAGGGCCAGATCGACGGCCTCGTAGATGCTCAGCATCTCGTGGCGGGCCTCGATGAGCTGACGGGAAAACAGTTTGCGCATGGTTCACTCCAATCAGTTGGGTGCGGTCATGCGCCCGCACAGTGAATACGCACCGGACCAGGTCCGATCGGCTTGGGACTAGTCGCACCGATCAGCCAAAGCGGCCGGTGATATAGTCTTCCGTCCGCGAGTCCACCGGGCTGGTGAAGATCGCGTCGGTTTGACCATACTCGATGAGCGTAGCGGGCTCGCCGGCAACTTCCTGCAAGAAGAATGCGGTGTAGTCGCTAATGCGAGCTGCCTGCTGCATTGAATGCGTGACGATGATGATCGTCATCTCGGGCGCCAGCTCGGCCATCAAATCCTCGACCTTAGAGACGGACGTGGGGTCGATGGCGGAGCAGGGCTCGTCCATCAGAAGGACATCGGGTTGCACCGCAAGCACGCGCGCGATGCACAGACGCTGCTGCTGACCGCCCGAGAGCGCCAAACCATCCTTGTTGAGCTGATTGGATACCTCTTTCCAGAGGTTGGCGCGCTTGAGCGATTCTTCCACGATGTCATCGAGGTCACTTTTGCTAGTCACGCCCTGCAGACGAGGGCCAAAGGCGACATTCTCGTAGATGGATTTGGGAAACGGATTGGGCTGCTGAAAGATCATGCCCACGCGGCGACGGAGGTCGACCGGGTCGACACCCTCGGCATAGATATCGTTGCGTCGAGCGTCATGGTGCCCTCGACGCGCGTACCCTCGATCAGGTCATTCATGCGGTTGATGCAGCGCAAAAACGTCGACTTGCCGCAGCCCGAAGGCCAATGAAGGAGGTGATGGCGTTTTTGGCGATGTTGAGGTCAAGCCCCGTCAGCGCATGAAAGTCACCGTACCAAAAGTTGAAATCCTTGGCCGTAATGGCCGCTTGCTCCAACGCGGGAGCGGACTGATAAACGGACATGGGACTCCTTAACTAGCGACGCTTACGCGACAGGAAGCGCGCAAACAGGTTGAAGGCCAAAATGATCACCATCAGCAAGAGCGCAGTGCCGTAGGCTGCGTTCATGTTGATGCCGTCGTTGGCAAGCAGGTACAGGTGAACGGTCATGGGACGACCGGAATCGAGCGGCGAATAGGTAGATTGATGGCCTGGCCCATGGTGTAGAGCACCACGGCGGTCTCGCCGATGGCACGGCCGATGGCAAGGACGATGCCCGTGGCAATGCGGCCAAAGGCCGAAGGAAGCACGATCTTGGAGACGACCTGCCACTTGGTAGCGCCCAGGCCGTACGCGCCCCAACGGATATAGCGCGGAACGGCGCGAATGGCTTCTTCGGTGGTGCGCATGACGATGGGAAGCATCAAGAGCGCGAGCGCAGAGCGGCCGAGACCATCGAAAGGCCCAGGCCCATAGCCTCGACAAACAAGGCGTAGCCAAACAGGCCCATAACGATGGAGGGCACCGAGGCCAAAGCGTCAGCAGCGTAGCGAATGAGCTCGACGACCTTGCCCTGCTTGGCGTACTCGGCCAGATAGACGGCTGCCAGCACAGCGATCGGCGTGCAGATAAGCATGGCGAGCGCGTCACGTAGACGGTCGAGACGATCGTGGGCCAAATTCCGCCCTCGGCGTGACGCCCTGGGGCCAACCGAAGATAAAGTCGAGCGAGATGTGTGGCAGGCCGTTGATGACCACGTAGGCGATGATAGCGACCAGCACCAGCGTGGTGATGTAGGCAGCGGCACGAAACACGCCAAGCATGATCTTGTTGGACAGGTCCTTGTTGATGCGGCCCTTCTTGCCGTGGGAAAGGGCACGCTTGATGCGCTCGCGCGACGAGGTCGTATCGACGTCGTGTCAACGGAATCGGACATAGCCTACCCCCTCTTCTTCTTGGAAATCAGACGGACGATACCCACCAGCGTGGCGGAGATGATAAACAGGACCACACCCATGCCGAACAGCGCCGAGCGGTGCAGACCCGAGGAATAGCTCATGTCGAGCGCAATCTGGCTCGTGAGCGTCGAGATGGGGCTCGCAATGCTGTCGGGAATAACCGGGGCGTTACCTACGACCATGAGCACGGCCATGGTCTCGCCGATGGCACGGCCCATACCCAGCACGATGGCATCAACGATACCCAGCTTCGCGGCAGGTAGCACGACCTTATAGATGGTCTGCCACTTTGTGGCGCCCATGGCATACGATGCCTCGCGAATGCCCATGGGAATGGAATTGAGAGCATCGATGGTGAGCGTGGTGATGGTAGGGACGATCATGATGCGAGCACAAACCACGCCGTCAGCGCACCAAAACCAAGGCCGCCGGTCAGTTGTGCGATAAACGGGCGGATGATGATCATGCCAAAGAAGCCGTAGATGATGGAGGGTATGCCCGCCAGCAGGTCAACGGCGGGCTGATGAGCTTGCGCACGCGCTTGCCGGCGATCTCGACCAGGTACACGGCCGTGCCCACACCTAGCGGCACGCCCATGGCGAGCGCACCGACGGTCACCAGACCTGAGCCGGCAAGCAGCGACATGATGCCGTAGTGGCCCTCAGAGGGCGCCCACGTAAAGCTAAAGAAGTCCGCCAGACCGATGTCGGTAAAGACGGGCAGCGCCGAGTACGTGGTAAAGACAAAAATCAGGATGACGGTAACGACCGCCAAAAACGCGCAGGCAAAGAAGATCCACTGCAGCGCCTTCTCCTTGATATAGGTACTGCGCGATACGAGCGCCAGCTCGCGCTTCTTGGGTGCCTGAGCATTCTGCTCAGTCTGGGAGTTTTCCTGTGCTTCCATGCTACTCACTCCCCTTCTCGTCGTTGGTGACGGGAATAAAGCCCGCCTCGCGAATCTGCTTGTCCATCTTTTCGGACGTCACGTAGTCGATGTAATCCTGCGCCTGCTGCGAAGGCGCACCCTTCACAAAGAAGTAAAGGTCGCGCGAGATGGGATAGCCGCCGCTCGCGACCGTCTTCTCGGACGCCTCAACATGATTGACCGAGACGGCCTTGACCGAGGTCTTGGCGTTGAGACTCTCGACAAAACCCAGCGAGATGTAGCCAATAGCGCCACGCGAGCGGGACACGACATCGCGTACCTGGCCCGTACCCGAAAGAACAGCCGAACGGCGATCGAACGGCGTGCCGTCCATCACGATGGTACGGAAGGCCTCGCGCGTACCGGACGCCTCGTCTCGGTTGATGACCTGAATCCTCAGGTCCTCGCCACCGACTTCTTTCCAGTTGGTGATCTTGCCGGCGTAGATATCGCGGAGCTGCTCGGTCGAGAGGTTATCGACGGGGTTGTCGTCGTTCACGATGACCGCAATACCGTCGTGGGCAATGACGATGGGAGTCAGGCCCAGATCCTGTTCGTCGGCATTGAGTCCACGGGAGGAGCTGGCGATATCGGCCGTGCCGGCGCTGACGGCCTCGATGCCAGCGGAAGAACCCAAACCGGAAACGAGCACGTCGATGCCGGTCTCCTCCTTAAAACCCTCGGCCGCAATCTCGGCGATAGGAAGGCAGGTCGTGGAGCCAGCGACGGTAATGGAAGAGGTGGAAGATCCCGAAGAACAGGCGCACAGCGTAAGCGTAAGCACAGCGACGCTCAGGACCGATACGATCTTTCTCATAGCATCACGCCGATCGCAGCATGGCGCCCACAGGTGCCGTTCTCGTTACGGTAGGAATAAAAGCGGTCGTTCTGACGCACAGTCGAAAGCTGGGTATCCACGATATTATCCGCGTCGACACCGACATCTACCAGCGCCTCGCAAATGGCAGCGGAAAGATTGAGCATGCGAGAGGTGCTCGCATCGATGCACGAGAACTCGGCGGCAAAGCGATCCATGAGTTCCTGGGATACCTCATATTCGTCACCCAAGATATGGGGGCCGATATAGGCGGAAACGTCGCTCGCATCGCAGCCGGCAGCATCGCAAAGCGCCTGGCACGCCTTGGCGGAAATACGTGCAATCGTGCCCTTCCAACCGGAGTGCACCACGCAAATCCGCCGGGGGCCACCAGCACCACGGGAACGCAGTCGGCAAAGCAGAGCAGCACGGGCACGTTATGCGCCGTGCAGACGATGGCATCACAGCCCTCGGCAATCTGCTCGCGAACGTCCTCAAGGTCATCGGCGCCGTTCGAGGTCACCGCAACGATATGATCACCATGGACCTGATTGGGAACGAGCAGGTTGTGCTCGCACTCGGCGGCACCCATAGCCTCGAGCGCACGACGACGATTTTCTTGAACAGCAAAGGGGTCATCGCCAACATGCGAGCCCAAGTTGAGTGAGGAGTACGCATCTTCGGAAACGCCACCGGCGCGCTCGGTGAAGGCAAAGCGAACATCGGATGTCGCGCCCTCCACCAACGTAACTCCATCATGGTCGACACGCGAAACTTTGTCCGCACGTGCTGCCATACTAAAGCCTCCTAATAACACAAGTACCGCGGCATCGCCGCTACAGCCCGCGTTTATACGGCTGTCATACTTCTCTAAAAGGATACCTGCTGCGCTGGAGGCAATCGTAAAGGGAACGTAAAGAGATTGGAGGTTCTAGTTTACAAAGTCGAAATAAAAAGGGCGCGTCCATACGGACACGCCCCTGTGCACAACAATGCAAAGAACGACTTAGAAGCTACCGCGCTTCAGGAAGTCGGGAAGCTCGAACTGATCGTTGCCGAAGTTAGGAAGCTCGGTGCCACCGACGTTGCGGGTCGGAGCGGCCTGAGCCGGGCTCGTGGCAGGAGCGGTGCGCTGCGGCTCAGCGGAGGCAGCGGCCTTGCTCTGAGACTGCTGAGCAGCAAAGAGCTCGGTCCTGACGGTTGACGTTGGAGTCGGAGAAGCCCGTAGCGATGACGGTGATACGCACCTGATCGCCCAGGGACTCGTCGACAACGGTACCGAAGATGATGTTGGCCTCGGGTCGACGGCGTTGGCGACAACGTCGGCGGCGTCGCTGATCTCCTGGATGCCCAGGTCCTTGGAACCGGCGATGGAGAGCAGAACGCGCGTGGCACCATCGATGGAGCTCTCGAGCAGCGGGCTGGAGATGGCCTGCTGGGCAGCGTCGACGGCACGGGTGTCCCCAGAAGAGGTACCGATACCCATCATGCGGTACCGGCCTGCTTCATGATGGTCTTAACATCGGCGAAGTCCAGGTTGATGATACCGGGGACGGTGATGAGGTCGGTGATGCCTGGGTGCCTGGGAAAGGACGCCATCGGCAATCGCGAAGGCCTCGAGCATGGTGGTCTTCTTCTCGGCGATGTCGAGCAGCTTATCGTTAGGGATGACGATCATGGTGTCGACGCAATCGGAGAGGGTCTTAATGCCCTCCTCGGCGCTCTTCTTGCGCTTGCGGCCCTCGAAGGTGAAGGGCTTGGTCACGACGGCGACGGTCAGCGCACCGACCTCGTTCATCGCGATATCGGCAACGATGGGAGCAGCGCCGGTACCGGTGCCACCGCCCTCGCCGCAGGTGATGAACACCATGTCGGCGCCAGCGAGCGCTCGCAATGTCGTCGCGGGACTCATCGGCAGCCTTGCGGCCAACCTCGGGGTTGGCGCCGGCGCCAGGCCGCGGGTAAGGTCGGTGCCGATGTGCACCTTGATATCGGCATCAGAGATCGCGAGTGCCTGAGCATCGGTGTTGATGGCAACAAACTCGACGCCGCGGATGCCCTCTTCGATCATTCGATTGACCGCGTTGGTACCGCCGCCGCCGACGCCGACCACCTTAATGACGGCAAGGTAGTTGTTGATCTCTGTCTCGTGCATGTCGGTCCTCCGAACAAAGGTTATAGCCATAGCATGGGTCGACCCCTGCGCACATTAACCTTCAGGTTGAAAGTAAATGCAAAGGTAAACCGTATTATGTTTGCACATTATGAACGTATCAGTCAAATAATTGACCGTGAAAACCAAACAAACCAGATAAACGGCGTGGTATGGCCCCTCAACAAAGCATCAACCAGCGCTACGAGGTCGGAGCGTTCCTAAATGTATAGTTACCCGGAGAGCGCACATTGATATACGTTACGCCCTCTACCTGCGAAAGCAACTTGGTAACTACGCGTTCCTTCTTGACGATATCGTCCGAATCGCCCAGCGACACCTCAATGCCGTTATTGAGGTTTGCCGAGATGGCTTCGACCGAAGGCGTGGAAATATCCTTGACTTGTCCCAAGAACTCGCTCGAAAAACCACGCACATAATCCAAGCCAGCCTTAACGGCCTTGGAGCTCACCGCCTGGCCGGAAACCGGAGCGACATCCGCCGAGACATCAGTCAACAACACCGCGCCATAGTGCTTAGCGAGCGCCAGCGCGGCATCAATGCCGGTCAGGGTATTTGAGCCCTGCCCCGTCGTGATGACGTTGCCTGGTCATCCACTTCGACCGACGTCGACAGCGGGGCGATCCAGGTGTCATCATCCCCGATGGCCCAGGCAAGGTCATCGGAGCTGATATAGGCAATTGCGATGACCTTGCGCTCCATCGGCGTAATGATGAGCGTATGCGGGAACTGACGCTGGACATCTACGCCCGAGACCCACGGGTTCTGCTTGAGGTCCTCGGTAATCTGGTCGGGATCGACGTTAAAAAGCGACGTTCCCTCGGGCAAATCGATCAGCTGGATAGCATCGTGCTTCGTCACATGCTCGCTGCCTTGAATCTGAATATCAGTGGCGGTAAACAATCCAGAGTTAATCACCACGATGGCAACGACGACGAGCACGGCCAAGACGGCCAGAACGCCGCCAACGATTTTGCCTTTGCCTGTAACGACAGAAGCGGCGTCTGATGTTTTATTTACCATCGCCCCAAGTGAAGACAACGGGTTGACGCTTTTTTTACCCGAAGGCTTCTTGGCGGTAGCCGGCACCGATGTCAGCGAGCGTGGTTTCGATGCGCCCAGCGTGCGACCTGGACGCGGCGCTTTAGTTCCCGTCGAGCTTAGGAGTTGCCATGGGACGGGCAGGTTTGGCGCCCATAACAGGCTTTGACGTCACCGAGGGACGCGAGGACTTTTTTGCGGCCGGACGATTACCGAGCTGCGAGCCAACGACCGGACGACTGGTCTGTCGAGCATGCCCGACAGACTTAGAATGCGCGACGGTATTGCGTTGAGGTTTGGCAGGCGCGCCGGAACGCCCTCCGGCGCGGCGGAAGGTGGGTTTCGATGCTCTAGAAGCCGAGGAATTTAACTTCCGGTCTGAGCTCGATGCCATACGCCTCCCTCACCTTTCCGTGCACATGTCTGATAACCGCGGCAACGTCATCGGCCGAGGCAGTTCCGTTATTAACGATAAAATTAGCGTGAACGGGCGAAACTTCCGCGCCGCCAATCGAAAAACCCTTTAATCCACAATCCTCGATAAGCTTGCCCACACTCGCATCGGGCGGGTTGCGAAAGACCGACCCGCAGGATGCGCGACCCATGGGCTGCGTACGCTTGCGCCTCGTCAGGTACCGTTCCATGCGGTCGCGGATGTCGGCCTTGGGCGCCGGTTTAAGCTTGAGCACGCACTCGAGGATGATCTCATTGCGGGGAAGGCTACATTCGCGGTAGCCCCAAGTGATCTCGGACCCCGCATAATGCTTGATACCGGATGCCGGGTCAAACGTTACGACATCCTCAACCAGCGAGCCAATCCACTCGGTCCGTGTGCCGGCATTCATAGATATCGCACCGCCGACCGAACCAGGGATGCCAACGGCAAACTCAAGGCCCGAGAGGCTACGCGACAGGGCATCGTTGACCAGGCGCGCAAACATCACGCCCGCACCGACCGTCAGCGTACAACCGTCATCGGCAACAACCGTGCGCTGAAACTCACGTCCGAGCGAAATGACGGCGCCGCGATAACCGCCATCGGCAACCAGCAGATTGGAGCCCTTGCCGATGATGACCCACGGCACCTGCTCGCGATCGAGCACCGCCACGGCGCGGCGGAGGGCATGATAGCTATGGCACGTCACAAAGAGGTCGGCCTTGCCGCCGATACGATAGCTCGTATGACGCGCAAGCGCTCGTCCTCGATCACATCCGTGTCGATCATGCCCGAGAGCGCCATGACGGCGTTAAACAGACCCATTAGACTTAAGCGTCTTTCTTGGCAGTCAGATACTCGATAAACTCGGGACCGACGGTCGTAACGTCACCGGCACCCATAGTGAGCAGCAGGTCGCCCTCGCCCACCATCTGCTCGAGCTCCTGATTGAGCTCAAGACGGCTGGAGCAGTACACGACCTCCTTGCCAGGATGCTTGGCGCGCACGGTATCGGCGAGCATCTTAGAGGTGACACCCGGGATGGGCATCTCGCCAGCCGAGAACACATCAATCAGCAGCAGTTTATCGGCATTGGCAAATGCATCGGCAAAGTCGTCGCACAGGGCCTGCAGGCGCGAATAGCGGTGCGGCTGGAACACGACGTCGACGTGCTTGTAGCCCAGCGACGAAGCGGCAGCAAGCGTCGCCTTGATCTCGGTGGGGTGATGGCCGTAATCATCGACACGGTGATGCCATCGATATCGCCCACGTGGGTAAAGCGGCGGCGAACGCCCTCAAAGCTCGAGAGCGCTTGGCGGCGGCGTCGATGTCAAGGCCCAGGACATGGGCGACGGTGAGCACCGCCGTGGCGTTGAGCATGTTGTGGCGACCGGGATTGCTCTTGATCTCCACGGCATGTTCAGTGCCATCCTCAAAGCGAACGATAAAGTCACTCTGGATACCTTGACATCCGGGTGCATGCAGACGATGTCGTTGCTCTCGGCAAAGCCGTAGGAAAGCACGTGACGGCCCGTCGACTTGGCGAGCTCGACCAGATGCGGGTCCTCACCGCAGACGATGACGGTGCCGTCCTCGCCCACCAGGCTCATGAATTTGGCGAAAGTCGCTTCGATCTCCTCGATACCCGAGTAGTGATCGAGGTGATCGGCCTCGACGTTGGTCACAATGACTACGTTGGGGTTCAGGAACAGGAAGGAGCTGTCGGACTCGTCGGCCTCGGCGACAAAGTAGTCGCCCGAGCCGTTCTTGCCGTTCGTGTCATAGCCCTCGACGATGCCGCCGATCAAGAAGCTCGGATCCAGACCCATGCGGTCGAGCATGGTGGCGCACATCGAAGACGTGGTGGTCTTGCCATGCGTGCCGGCAACAGCGACGGTGATGTAGCCGTGGCCCAAAGCAGAGAGCATCTTGGCACGGGGCCACACGGGAATACCAAGCTCGCGAGCGCGCACGAGTTCGGGGTTGGACTCCGGAATAGCGGTGGAGACAACAACCACGTCGGGCTTGACCTCGTCGATCGTGGCGGCCTCATGGCCCACATGCACCTTCACGCCAGCGCGGGTAAGCTGGCGGATATAACGTGACGTCTTAAGGTCGGAGCCGGTAACGGCATAACCGCGCTCGTGCAGAACGAGGGCGATGCCGCTCATGCCGGCGCCGCCGATACCGATAAAGTGGGCGCTCTTAAACTCGGGCGCGGAGGTTGCAGTCTGGGAATCAGCCATGTGCTCGTGTACTCCTTGCGTAAACACTGCCTGTAACCCGTTAACTGTACCGCACCTACCGCATCAGCGCGAGGGCGACCGACGATATCCCGTCTAACTAACGCAAACCCTCTACCGCATCCGCCAGAAGAGCGGCGGCCCTATCCTGAGCCAGACCACGCGCCGCCTGACGCATGGCGTCGCGCGCCGCCGCGTCATCGACCAGGTGCAGCAGTTCATCGGCAAAGGCAGAACCGTCGATATCGGCATCGGCGCAGAGCACGCCGGCCCCGGCGTCGACCAGATACCGGGCATTGGTGGTTTGGTGGTCGGCCGTCGCATGCGGGTACGGCACGAGCACCGAAGGCACGGCGAGTGCAGCGATCTCGGCCACGCTCGATGCGCCCGAACGCGAGAGCACCAAATCGGCAGCAGCCAGCATATCGCCCATGTTGTCGATGTAAGGCTGGACGCGGTAATGCTTCGCCTCCTCGGGCGTCAGCGCCAAAGCGCGCTCGGTCTCCTCAAAGCCGTCGGCACCCGTCGAATGCAACACATAGAGGTTCTTGCGCGAAAGCAGCTCGTTTTTGAGCGAAGCCACACGCTCGTTGAGGTGCTGGGCGCCAAGTGAACCGCCAAAGACGAGCAGCAGCGTAGCGTCCTCGGGAACGCCAAGTGCCTTGCGGCCGCGAGCGCGATCGCCCTCGATCACCGAGCGACGTACGGGGTTGCCGGTCATGAGCACGTGGTCAGGGTCACCTTCGCGCTCAAAGACCGAACGCGCTGCCGGCACCGAGATGCACACGCGGGCGGCGTGGGAGTTCATCATCTTGTTGGCCAGGCCCGGAACAGAGTTCTGCTCATGCAGCAGATACGGACGCCCGCGCCCTTGCACCACCCCAGCAGCGGAACCTCGACATAGGCACCAAAACCAATGGCGGCATCGGGCTTGCGACCTTTGAGAAATGACTGGCGAGCGCACGCTTGGCTTTGTTGACGCGCCACAGCGAGGTCAGCGCCGTCCAAGGACGGGAGCGGTCGAAGCCCGTGACCGTAATGGGCACAAAATCAAACCCAGCCTCGGGGACCAGACGACCCTCGAGCTTGCGCGACTGGCCCACGAACACAACGTGGTGGCCACGGTCACGCAGCTCTTCGGCCAAGGCGAGCGCGGGGTTGATGTGTCCTGCCGTGCCGCCGGCTGCAATAGCAACGGTCATTTTATCGGTCATGGTAGTCCCTTCGTACACGCGGTCCCTGGTCGTCGGTACGCAGACGCGCCGACGGGTCCGAGTTCAAATCGATTCGATTATATCCGCCGCCCGCGTTGCGAGGCTGGGGCGCTGCGGACGACCTTGCGGAGCCATTCGCGGCGTGGACGAGCTGCCGGCTCGGATGCAGAACCATCCAGAACGGTAAAGCCGCTACGCGAAGGTCGTTCACCGCGCACATGGCTACGCCGGCGGTGCTCTCGTCCATAACGGCAAAGCTCTCACGCGGCGGTCATACTCATCGCGGCGGGCGCTCTCGTACGAAACGCGCAGGATCAACCCGGCAAGCATAAGCGACACAATAATCGACGAACCGCCGTAGCTAATAAACGGCAACGGTTTGCCCGTCATGGGAAACACGTTGAGGATGCCCAGCGCGTTAATCAAAAACTGCACTGCGAGAATGACCGCGGAGCCAGACGCCATGAGCGCGCCCCGACGATCGGTCGCCTGCTCGGCAATGCGAAACGCCGAGTAGATCAGCATCGCAAACACCAAGAAGAACAGCACGGTTCCGACAAAGCCGACTTCCTCGCCAATGATAGCCAGGATGTAGTCATTGTGCGCCTCGGGCAGATACGAGTACTTCATGGTTGAGTTGCCGATGCCACGGCCGAACAGACCGCCCGAGGCAAAGGCCATGATGGCAAGCGTGGCCTGATAGCCGTCACCATACTCGTCGGCCCAAGGGTTCAAGCAACCTGAATACGCACCATACGGTACGGCTCTGCGACAAGCGCAATCACGATCACGAGAATGCCGAAGATTAGCACGCCGATGATAAATCTGGGGTCGAGACCCGCAAACAACGCCATGCACATGAGGGTCAACAGGATGATCAGGACAGTACCGAAATCGGGCTGGATAAAGATCAGAAAGAGCGAAATGCCCAGGTAGATGCCCATCTTGCGAAGGAATTCGTTGATGTTGCCACCGGGCGAAAAGAAGCGATCGAGCATGATGGCCGAATACGCAATGGCAAATGGCTTTAAAAACTCGGAAGGCTGGAACTGAATGCCGGCGATGTTGAGCCAGCGCGTGGCGCCACGGCTGCCGCTGCCCACCAAGAACACCAGAAACAGTAGCCCTATCATGCCTATGAGGAAGATCCTGAGCACATCCTCCCCAAACCAGCTGTCCGGCAAAACGCGCACGATGGCAACCATAGCCAGCACGCCAACTCCGGCAAACGCGGCTTGTCGAAACAGAAAAAACGTCGCCGAGCCATTCTCGTGCAGCGCCTCGACCGAAGACGCCGAGTACACCATCAGCAGGCCAAAGCACACCAAGGTAAACAGGCAGGCCATGAATATCAAACGGGGGCGCATGATACGGGCGGGAACGCCGGCAATATAGCGTTCGCTAAACGTCTGCCTGCCGCGACCGGAACGCGGTGTGCTGCGCCGCGAGGAAGCACGGTCCGAGTCGGGCCTCCTCATACCTTGTCGGGGGCTCTCCTCTCTCACCGGCAACCCCTATTCCATTTGCGATTTCGCCGCAGCGGCAAGCTGGGCCACATAGTCCTTAAACACGCGGCCGCGCTCCTCATAGCCCGAGAACTCATCGAACGAAGAGCAGGCAGGAGAAAGTAAGATCACGTCGCCACGGCTCGACAGCGAACGGGCGACGTCCACGGCATCGCGCAGGTCATCCGCCTGGGCGATATCCACGTCACCATCGACATCGGCCTCGTCCATAGCGGCGGTAAAGCGCTCGCGTGCATCGCCAAAGCAAACGACCGAGCGCACGTTGTCCATAACGACGCGGGCAAAGTCCGCAAGCGGCGTACCCTTATCGTGGCCGCCGAGCAGCAAAATCACATCGTCGTCGGGAAACGCCGTCAGGGCCTTTTCGACTGCATCGGTGTTCGTTGCCTTGGAATCGTTGACGTAGCGCACGCCATCGATCTCGCCACAGGGCTCAACGCGGTGCTCCAGCGGCTGGAACGATGCCAAACCACGGCAAATGCCCTCGGGATCGGCACCGACGGCCAAAGCAGCCGTGGCAGCACATAGGGCATTGATGACATTGTGATGGCCCGAGATCTTGAGCTCGGAAGTGGCGACAAGCTGAGTCTCGACGCCCTTCAGGCGGACGACCAACTTGCCGTCGCGCACAAAGGCGGCGTCTGCACCCTCGGGCTCGTCAAAAGCGACCTTGCAGATGCGGCGGCCCGGCATGTAGATGTACTCATCGAACTCATGGATGCCGGCATCCTCAACGTCGATAACCACGAGGTCGTCGTCGACCATATTCTCGAACAACTTGATCTTGGCAAGCGCATAGTTCTTGTGGCTCTTGTGCCAGCCAGGTGGTCGGGCGTGATGTTGAGCAGCACCGCCACGCGAGGATGAAGCTCGGCGGTCGTAGCAATCTGATAACTCGACAGCTCGGCCACAAACCACTCATTATGTGCGCGGCCGTCGATCTCGTTCACGGGCGGCTCACCGATATTGCCGACGGCCACGCTGGCTTCACCGGCGCTTGAGCAGATAATCAGTCAGCGACGTGGTAGTTGTCTTGCCGTTGGTGCCCGTGATGGCAATCCAATTTTGGGGAGACAAGCGATAGGCAAACTCGGGCTCGCCCATAATCTGAGCGGCATGCTCACGCCCCGCCTTAAAGAAGGACGAGAACTCCGAAATACCCGGGCATGTCACGCACACGTCATAGACGCCCTCGACCTGTTCGGCCCCATAGACAAACGACGCACCAGCAGCCTCGAGCGCACGCGTGGCGTCATTGGGCTCAGAGGTGCCGCCGCCATACACGGTAACGGCGCTTACGCGCTCGGGATGTGCCAGCGCCCAGCGGGCGACATCGAGACCGGATTTGCCCTGACCCAAAACGAGCAGGCTAAAGACATCAGCAAGAGGCATGAAAGACCACTATCCCAACTGGAAGAACAAAGCAAGGCCAACGGCACCAAAGGCCGCAGCGATAATCCAAAAACGGATGACGACCTTGGTCTCGGCCCAGCCCTTCTTTTCGAAATGATGATGGATGGGCGCCATAAGGAAGACGCGCTTGTGCGTAAAGTGGAAGTAGACAACCTGAATCATGACCGACAGGGTCTCAACGATAAACAGGCCGCCGATGATGAGGGAGACGACCTCGGTGTTGGTCATGATGGACGTGCAGGCAAACGCGGCGCCCAGGGCAAGCGAGCCGGTATCGCCCATAAAGATGCTCGCCGGATAGCAGTTGAACCACAGAAAGCCCAAGCAGGCACCGGCACACGCGGTGCAGAAGATGGACAGGTTCACGTCTCCGTGTAAAAACGCATGGCAGCCATGGCGAGCATGGCGATCATGGAGGTGCCGCCAGCAAGACCGTCAAGGCCATCGGTCAGGTTCACGGCATTAGAAAGACCGGCGATCATCAGCCAGCAAAAGACAACGTAGAGCCACGGGAACGAAAGGCCGCAGATGGTGGTCGAAAGAACACCGAGGTCAATCGTCAGGCCGCCGGGAAAACGAATCTCGGGGGCGACGCCGCACCAGTTGACGGCAAGTACCGTAAAGGTGACACAGATAATGGTTAGGCCGATCATCTTGGCATGAGGCGTCAGACCGAGCGAGCGCCCGTGCGTAACGGAGGTCAGGTCGTCGATCAGGCCCAGCACGCCGGTCGCCAGCGTGGCGAGCAGCACGAGCACGAGCTCGGTGGTGAGCTTGCCCATCAGCAGGCAGGTCAGCGAGATCGCGACGAGGATGACAACGCCACCCATGGTGGGCGTTCCCTGCTTAACCAAATGACGCTTGGGGCCGTCGGCACGAACCTGCTGGCCGATACCCTCGACCTTGAGCAGCTTGATCCACCACGGCATGAGCAGCAGCGCAATGGCAGCGGCGATGCCAAGCCCCAAAAAAGCCTGATACGTTGGATACGAGGGATTGCCGAACATGGGCTAGCACACACCTTCCACAAAGCGGTCGAGCTCAACAAAACGGGAACCCTTGACCAGTACAACATCATGTTTTTCAAGCGCGCCGCCCATGCGGTCGAGCACCTGCTGATAATCGGAGAACACCTGGATGCGGTCCTCGTCCATGCCCATCATGCGCGCGGCATCGGCCATAAGCTGGGCCAGCTCACCACCCACGCACGCCAGCATGTCGAGCTTCTTGGCGGCGGCATAGGCGCCCACGAGCTCATGCATGCGAGGAGCCTCATCGCCCATCTCGCCCATCTCGCCCAGGATCGCCATGCGAGACCCCGTGCACGAAAGCGAGCACAGCAGATCGAGGCCAGCAGCCATGGATTCGGCACTGGCGTTATAGGAATCGTCGATGACGCGGGCACCGCTCTTGGCGCGCTTGATCTCTTGGCGGTGACCGGTGATCGTGAGGCCCCTAAAGGCAGCATCGATCTGCTCGGGCGTCACGCCCAGGCGATAGCAACCGCGGCGGCCTTAACGGCATTTGGGACGGACTGCACGCCGGGGATGGCAAGCATGGTATCGATTGTCTCGCCCTGACCAAAATCGAGCGTAAAGACCGGACGGCCCTCGTCATCAACTCGAACGTCGCGGGCACGGACCTCATCATCGTCCGAGACGCCGGCCAGCATCACGTCGATACCAGCAGGCTGGGCGAACGTATCGCGAATGAACGGCGTAAAGTCGTCCTCGCCGCCCAAAACCAGCAGCGGCAAGAAGTCGCCAGCGGCGCACATACCCTGGACAATCTCGGCCTTAGCGCGGGCGATGTTCTCGCGGCTACCCAAAATGCCGATATGAGAGGTACCAATCTTGCTCACGATGGCAAGGTTGGGATTGGCGGACTGGGACAGGCGCTCGATCTCGTGGAAATGGTTCATGCCCATCTCGAGCACCAGGACCTCGGTATCGGCCGGAGCGGAAAGCACCGTGAGTGGCATGCCGATCAGGTTATTGAAATTGCCTTGGTGGCCCAGACACGATAGCGCTTGGCGAGCACAGCGGCGAGCACGTCCTTGGTCGTCGTCTTGCCGATGGAACCGGTAATACCAACGACCAGGCAGCCAAGCTCCAGACGGTACGTGTGCGCCAAACGCAGCAGAAACTCCTCGGGATCATCGGTCAGCAAGATGGCACAGCCCTTGTCCTGCGCCAGCGAGACCAGCTCGGCCTCGGGCTCACGCGTCATCACGACGGCGCCGGCACCCGACTGGACGGCACGGGAAGCAAAATCATTGCCGTCGACGTTTTCACCGGGAAAGGCGACGAAAATCGTCCCTTCCTCGACCTGGCGCGAGTCGATAACGCACCCGCGGCATACCCGATCGGCTTCTCCCGTCACGGTTCGGGCCCCTGTTGCGGCCGCGAGGTTGTTGACGGCGATCTCTATCATTGCAGCTCCCCTGTAAACCTAATAATGCTATCGGCGTATTGTATCCCAGCGCCGCGCATGCGTGGTGCAGGGCATGTGAACACCCCTCATATGGGACAACAAACCACGCCCCAAAGATTGTAACCCCCTACTTCGTGTGCGGGATACCCAGCACGTCGAGCGCGTTGGCCATAATGGACTGGAACGGCACCGCAGCGGCATCTGAGCCGCTCGGCGTTCGTCGAGCGTGATATAGCACAGCACCTTGGGCGATTGTGCCGGTGCAAAACCCATAAAGGACGACATGTAGTTCTCCTTGAGGTAGCCGCCGTTCTCGTCGGCTCGTTCGGCCGTACCGGTCTTACCCGCCACGTCATAGCCGTCAACCGCGCCGCCAACGCCCGTTCCCTCGGACACGACCGTCTGCATGCACGATGTCACCTGGGATGCGGCGTCCTCCGAATCGCGCGCTCGCCTTCGCCCCAGTCCTTCTCGTCGCCTTTGCTGGACTTATAGAAGTGCGGGGTCATCATCACGCCGCCGTTGGCGATGCCGCCCACGGCACGTGCGATCTCAATCGGCGAGACGGACAGCGCCTGTCCAAAGCTCATCGAACCCAGCGTGGCGCCGTCATACTGGTCACGCTCCTTGACGATGCCCAGCTCTCGCCCGGAAAATCGACACCGGAGCTGTGACCTATGCCCCACTTGTCCACATAGGCGGCAAAGTCATCCGCACCGATCTTGCGCCCCACCAGGACAAAGCCCACGTTGGACGAACGGCGCATCATCTCGCGCACATCCATGGTCATGGCATAGTCGCGCTTGTCGGCATCGGTGACGGTATCGTCACCCACCTTGATGCTCGCCGGCACCTCAAACGACGTACTCGATCGCACGACGCCCAAGTCGAAGCCGGCGCCCGCCACGAGCGTCTTAAAGACCGAGCCGGGCTCGTAGCGTCGGTGACCAGGCGCAAGTTCATATCCTCGGTCTTGGCGTTTTCCAGATCGGTCTGGTCGTAGGTCGGGTACGAGCAGGCGGCGAGAATTTCACCAGTCGTGGGGTCGTGACCAAAGCCGAGCCGTTCTTGGCCTTTGTCTTCTCGACAGCCTCCGCCAAAGCATCCTCAGCCGCTCGCTGCATATTGACGTCGAGCGTCGTCACGATGTCAACGCCGTCGACCGCAGCCACCTTTTTATAGGCACCGCCCGCGATATAGCTGCCGTCCCTCGCGCGCTCGCGCACGAGGGTACCATTCGTGCCGGTCAGAAGCTTGTTGTATTGCTTTTCGAGACCCGTCAAGCCGTCGTTGTCTACATTCACTACACCCAGCACCTGCGATGCCAGATTGCCGTATGGATATACGCGCTTCATGGCCTGCTCAAAAAGCACGCCGCAGGTTCTTCTTCTCCAGCGCCGCAGCATCGTCTTCGTCCACCTGGCGCTTGATATACACCCAGGTGCCATCGGACTCGACGAGCTTGCGGCAGGTCTTTTTATCGATTCCAGTTGCCTTGACCAGCGCCGACACCGTCTTGTCAACATCCTCGACAAGCTGCGGGTTCACGGCGATGTTGCGACATTCGACCGACGACGCCAGCACGTTACCGTTGCGGTCGTAGATGGTGCCGCGCTTGGCATAGAGGGTCTGTGCAAGCAGGCGGCGCGCATCGGCACGCTCGCGCAGTTTATCGGCTTCGACAATTTGATAGTCGGCAAGGCGAAAGACGCCCAAGCTCAAACCAAGCCCGATGAAGCCCATGATGCTTTGCGGCGAGGCAGAGGCGTGCCTGTGAGCCATTCGGTCGACGAACTCTTGCGCGACCTGGTGTTATGCATTTGAGGGCCGTCCGAGCCGCGAAGTCGCGACGCCGGGTCGTTGCCACGGGACTGCCCGGCGTTGTAAGATTGCCGACCCGTTCCTTGATAACCAGAACGTCCCCGCGACGAGGGACGTCCAGAACCGCGGCCCCCATCGGAACCGCGGCGATAGTCATTTGTCATACTCAGCTACCGTCTTGCTACTGAGCGGTCGCGGTCGCGTTGCGCCCGCGGCTGCATCCTGCGAAAAGTCAAGTGTAACGCTCTCGCTGGGCTCCACCATGCCATAAGCGCCCGCAAGGTCGCGAATGCGCGTGTCGGCGCCATAGACCGAATGCATGACCTCCAGGTCGGAGCTCTCATCGGTCGCCTTTTCGAGCGTGCTGGTAAGCTCGGCGTTGCTGTTGAGCACCTGGGCCGTAACGCCGGCGAGCGCCACGCGGGCGACGCCGATCGTCATGAAGATAGCCGCAATGATGCAAAACGTTTTAAGAACGCTCATGAAAACCGGGCTTACCGCCTGGTTTGCCTGACGGCCCGCGCCCGTGTAGACATCAAAGCGCGGCGCGCGCTGCTCACGGGGAGCAACGGGGGCCTGCGGCGTCTCACGATAGGCGGGCATGGCGTTCATATCATAGGCGAGTGCTGCGCTTGAAGTGTTGTAGCCCATGATATGCCGCCTCCCATCCCGAGTACGTTGGTAGTGTGTTTAAGCTTCGTTTATGGTGCGAGCGGGAAGTCCAATATCGCGCGGTCGCGCCTACAGACGCTGCGCCACGCGGATTTTGGCTGATCTCGCCCGAGGGTTGCGCTCAACCTCATCAGGCTGGGCAACCAAGGGTTTGCGGGTGATGACCTTGAGTATCGGCACGTTGCCGCACACGCACACCGGAATCTCCGGCGGACACGTGCACCCCTGGCTCATCTCCTTAAAGTGGTTCTTTACGATACGGTCCTCGAGCGAGTGATACGAGATGACGCAGATACGTCCGCCCGGGTTGAGCACCTGGTGGCGGCATCAAGCCCTCGTTCGAGCACATCGAGCTCGTGATTGACCTCGATGCGAATGGCCTGGAAACTTTTCTTGGCCGGGTGTCCGCCATGCCGACGAGCGGCAGCCGGGATACCCGCCTTGATGATCTCGACAAATTGGCCGGTGGTTTCGATCGGTTCTTGCTCGCGGCGGCGCACGATCTCGCGCGCAATCTGCGAGGCGAACTTCTCTTCTCCGTAGACGCGTAGAATCCGGGCGAGGTCGTGTTCGTTATAGGTGTTGATGACCTCAGCTGCGTTTAAGGTGTTATTACCCGGATCCATCCGCATGTCCAATGGGGCGTCCTCGTTATACGAAAAGCCCCTGCCAGGGATATCGAGTTGCGGTGACGAAACGCCCAAATCGAACAGGAAGCCATCGACCCCGGGCACCTCGGCCGAGCAAAGCAGCTCGTCCAAGTCGCCGAAGTTGCCTTCAGCAGCTGGTGCGGAACGCCGGGAACCTCGCGGTCCAGACGGGCACCAGCGGCCTCGAGGGCCATGTCGTCCTGATCGACGCCGAGCAAAAGGCCCGTCTCCCCCACCTGCGCGCCATCTTTACCGAATGGCCGGCACCGCCAAGGGTGCAATCGCAGACAACGGAGCCGCTCTTTAGCCGCAGCGACTCAAGCACTTCGCCGAGCATGACAGGTTCATGCCGATATTCTTGTGTCAAGATCCCACGCTCCATCCGTTACCCGTGCCTTGCCCTTACGAGAAGAAGAGGTCCAGCAGGGCCTCATCGTCATCGTCCTCATCGGCCGCGGCGCGATCCCAAACCTCAAGGTGGTCGTAGTTGCCCACAACCGTGACCTCGCGGTCGAGGTTCGCCTGCTTGCGGAGAGACTCGGAAAGACCGATACGACCGGCGCTGTCCACGTCCATCGACGTGGTGCGCTTGTTGATCGCCCTCATGAGCTTCTGGTCGTTGATGTCACGCGGGTTAAAACCCTCGTGGCCCTCACGACCCGCGAAGAGTCCTTCGACCACTTATCGAAGGCCTCGGCAGAGAACACGTACAGAGCATCGACATCCAGGGCTTTGAACACGCGAACGTGCTCTCCAAGCTCTCGCGAAGGGGTGCAGGCAGGGATAGACGACCTTTTGCATCGAGATTGCGCTCGTATGCACCCGTCATTCCCATGTGCGCCCTCCCCTCGGTTACTCAGATGGCACGTACGCGGGGAACCACCCCGCCTGCGACGTCATCAATAATATGGGGAACCCGCCCCATTTTTCA
>ENA-OQCS01000437-OQCS01000437.1-human-gut-metagenome-genome-assembly--contig:-NODE-437-length-23268-cov-2.384685_pt1 | contig 23268 bp, 34 predicted proteins | sample MGYA00242757_ERZ504575 | MGnify/ENA primary metagenome ERZ504575 (study PRJEB26092, sample SAMD00036297) | human gut metagenome | host: Homo sapiens | study: EMG produced TPA metagenomics assembly of... | reverse complement strand
ATGCAGACGAGAAACAGACCATGGAGATCGAGCAGTTTATCAATGAGGTGACGGATCTGCCTGTGAATGAAATGGATTATCAGAAAGCACTGGAAGCCGGACTGATCGAAGAAATCTATCCTTTGAATGAGTACCTGGACAGCATCATTGCCGCAGTAGATATGGAAGCTATCCGTGAAGCGGGACTGCGCGTGGCACTGGATCCCATGTATGGCGTCAGCGAGACCTCTATTAAGACTGTGCTGATGACTGCGAGATGCGAGGTGGAAACCATCCATGAACGTCATGATACGTTGTTTGGCGGTAAGCTGCCGGCACCTACAGCAGACACACTGCGTGCTTTACAGAACTATGTTCTGGACAGAAAATGCGACATGGGAATCGCAACCGACGGTGATGCGGACCGTATCGGTGTCATCGATGAAAAGGGAAACTTCCTGCATCCCAATGACATTCTGGTACTGCTGTACTACTACCTGATGAAATACAAGGGCTGGCACGGTCCCGTAGTCCGCAATATCTGCACCACGCATATGCTGGACCGCGTGGCAGAGAGCTTCGGTGAGAAATGCTATGAGGTTCCCGTAGGATTTAAACATATCTCTGCGAAAATGTATGCAACGGATGCTGTCATCGGCGGAGAGTCGTCCGGTGGTCTGACGGTTCGTGGTCATATCAAGGGTAAGGATGGTGTCTATGCATCTGCATTGCTGGTGGAAATGCTCGCTGTCACCGGCAAAAAGCTTTCCGCGATCATGGAAGAGATCCATGCACAGTATGGTAAGCTTGCATTGGAAGAGAGAGACTACCGCTTCAGTCAGGAGAAAAAGGAAGCGATTCAGAAGCATCTGCTGGAGGAAAAGAAATTGCCGGAGATCCCCTACGAAGTAGAGCAGATTTCTTACCTTGACGGGGTAAAACTGTATCTGAAAAACGGTGGATGGATTTCTGTACGGTTCTCCGGTACGGAACCGTTGCTTCGAATCTTCTGTGAGATGCCAGAAGCGGAAGCTGCAAAGCAGCTTTGTGAGATCTTCGAGGATTACTTATTGCTGAAAAAGTAAATGGATTATCATAATTTGGTGAAAGAGATGGTAACACAGTGGAGAACTGTGTTATCATCTTTCTATATACAAAAATTTTCTGAGGGGGATGTTCATGAAGACAAAAGAAAAAATCTGCAGACGGAAATCCTTGCTATGGAGTATGCTTTTCCTACTGTTATTCGGCTGGTTCCTGCCGTTACTTCTGACCAACGGCATCATGAGCATTATGGCGACACGGAAAGTACATACCCAGATCGATCGGTCCGTGACGACGTCCATGGAAAAGGCGGTAGAGATCATGGAGCTGCAGCTGGCAGAGAGTGAGACCGCATCCAAGAATGCTTCCTATCTGAACGTGATCCGGGAAGCATATCTGACGTATCAGGATGGCGGAAACAGACGGGATTTCCAGACAACCGTATTTACCTTCCTGGAGCAGCAGTATATGTTCCATAAAAACTGCCAGGCTGTGAACCTGGTATTCCGGGAATATCCCGATGATATCTATTACACCTACAATAACAGTACCGGCGGAACCTATCGTGACATCACTTATTTCAAGACCTATGTGGCAAAGGATCTGTTAGAAGAGATGGATGACCTGGATACCCGGACGGAACTGCGCAGCTACGACGGACGACTGTATATGATCCGTAACCTGGTGGACTCCAAATTCCACCCTTTTGCAATCCTCGCGATCGAATTGAACGAAGAATCTCTGATGGAGAGTTTAAAAAGTGTCTGGGGTTATGAAAACGCTGTGGTTTATCTCGACGGCACATATGCTTTAAGCCTGGAGGGGGGCGACAGCTTGCACTATGGCGAAGAACAGCAAAACCGGCTTGCGGAAAACGACAGCTTTATAGAGCATGCGAGCGGCAGGCAGAACCCCTATGTATATAAGAGGCTGAAGCTGTACCATTCCACGTTAGACTGTGTGGTAGAACTGGACCGGTCGGCAATCTATGCAGAGATTAAGACAATCCGCTATGTTTACGGAATTCTGGCGGTGTTTGCACTGCCGCTGGTATTCATTATTTATAATTTCCTGAATAAACGGGTCAACAGACCGGTGCAGGATCTCATTAAGGTATTTGATGTGGTGAGAGCCGGGGAGTACGGCACCCAGATTGAGAATATGGCAAACAGCGAAGAATTCTATCATATGGAAGAATCCTTTAATTATATGTCATCCCAGCTGAAGCAGCAGTTTGATAAAATCTACATGGAAGAGATTGCTCTGCGGGATGCAAAGATCATGGCATTGCAGTCACAGATCAATCCACATTTCCTGAATAATACATTGGAGATCATCAACTGGGAGGCACGCCTGAACGGTAATATGCGTGTCAGTCAGATGATCGAGGCACTGTCCACTATGCTGGAAGCCACCATGAACCGTAAGGCGGATCCTTACAATACTGTGGCGGAAGAAATGGAATATGTGGATGCATATCTCTATATCATCACACAGCGGTATGGAGAGAAATTCACCTGTCGAAAAGAAATAGATGAGAGCCTGTTAAACTATAAGATTCCCCGCCTGATCGTGCAGCCCATTGCAGAGAACGCCATTGAACACGGCATGAGCATTACCAGAGAAGGGGAGCTGGTGATCCGTCTGTATCGCAAGCGGGAAGATCTGTTGTGTATCGAGATTGAGAACAACCGTCCTTTAAGTGAAGAGGATCAGGCAAAGATACACAAGCTGTTAAAGGAAGAACCGAATCCACAAAAGGAACACCGCGTAAGCCTCGGAATCCGTAATGTTGACCAAAGACTTCGCATGATGTACGGTCCGGAGTGCGGATTGTTCATCAGTAATAACAAAAATAATCATACGGTTAGTACAATTTTGGTCAAATTGATGAAGGAAGACAACAATAATAGGCAAAAAAAGCCAAAGGCAACAATTTTGATTTTCCCCCATTCATACTATTATATAGTTACAACAGATGAAGAACATCTGGAAAACAAAATTGGGAGGTATAGTGTATGAAACGATTTATTGCAGCAATGCTGGCAGGTACCATGATTTTTTCTCTTGCAGCATGTGGCAGCCAGCCGTCTGACGGGGGCGTAGAGACGACCGGCACAAAAACAGAAAGTACGACAAGCTCCGAGGGAACAACAGCTACAGCAAAGCCTGTAGAACTGAATGTAACCACCACCTTCGCAGGTGAAGATGGTAACGCACAGAATTTCAAAAATGCCGTAAAGGCATGGTGTGACGAGACCGGTAACACTGTGGCAGATACCTCTGCTACTTCTGATGAGACCTTCAAGACCAGAGTAATCACCGACTTCGAGACAGGCTCCGAACCCGACGTACTGTTCTTCTTCAACGGAGCAGATGCAAACAGCTTCATCGAAGCTGACAAGGTAGTTTCTATTGATGAGATCCGCGCAGAGTATCCCGATTATGCATCTAACATGAATGATGATCTGATCACCGACTCTCTGGTAGACGGCAAAAAATACGCAGTTCCCGTCAACGGTTTCTGGGAAGCAATGTTCGTGAACAAAGAAGTTCTGGACGCAGCAGGCGTAGAAGTCCCCGGTGCTGATTACACCATGGACATGTTCAAGGAAGACTGCCAGAAGATCAAGGATGCAGGATATACTCCGATTGCAGCAGCTCTGGGCAACATCCCTCATTATTGGTGGGAGTATGCGATCTTTAATCATAACACCCCTGAGAATCATGTACAGGTTCCCGCAGGAATTGAGGATGCTACTTCCTGGGTAGACGGTATGCTGGATATCAAGGAGCTGTATGAACTGGGATATTTCCCTGACAACACCTTATCCGCTACCATGATGAGACTTTTGCAATGTTCGTAGACAGCAAGGCTGCATTCCTGATCGATGGTTCCTGGAAGGTTGGCGGTATTGTAAGTGCATGCCAGTCCGATCCCGAGGATGCTTCTACTTTGGATGCTGACAAGCTGGCTAACTTTACCGTTACTTATGTACCCGGCAATGGTGACAGAAAGGCAACCGATCTGATCGGTGGTCTGTCCATGGGTTACTACATCACCAGAAAAGCATGGGATGATCCCGACAAGAGAGCAGCAGCTGTTGATTTCGTAAGCTACATGACCTCTGATGAATTAGTTCCCGTATTTGCACAGCATACCGCAAGCGCTCTGAAGAACGCTCCTGCAGTAGACGAGAGCCAGTTCAATGCATTGCAGATTGAAGCTATGGATATGATGTCCGGCGTTACTTCCCTGACCGGAGCCGTACAGGATATCTTCATGGGTGACTGCCGTGTAACCACTTTTGACGGCATGCCCGAGATCGTAACCGGCAAGCTGGATGCGGCTGAGGCAGTGGAAGAAGGACTGAAGCTGTATCACGCACAGCAGTAAAATATAAAAGATTTCTTGTTCAGCCGGGGGATAAAACCTCCGGCTGATTTCAACAGGAAAGTGAATGGAGGAAGCATATGGGAGCAAGTATATACAAGAATAAGAAACCGGCAATAATTTTCCTGATCCCCGCCTTTCTTTTCATGATTGTCTATTTGTATTACCCGTTCTTACAGAATATCTGGAATAGTTTTCAGAATATACGACAGCTGGGAAGCAGCGGTGAAGGATTCCTGGATCCCTGGTACAGCAACTATGTAGAGATGTTTCATGATGAAGTCGTGTGGATTTCTCTGAAAAACACACTGATCATGATGCTGGTTACGCTGGTGGGTCAGGTGGGAATCGCTATTGTCCTGGCATTAATGGTAGATAATATTACACACGGGAAACACTTTTACAAGACGGTATACTTCTTCCCTATCGTGATCTCTGCTACCGCACTTGGTCTGTTGTTCAACCTGATCTTCCTGTATGACAAGGGTATGCTGAACCAGATCCTGGAAAAACTGGGTAAGGTCGGACTGACAGACTGGAAGGGCGAAGGGATCGCACTTTCACCATGATGCTGCCGGTTATGTGGCAGTATGTAGGATTCTATTTCGTGATCCTGATCACGGGACTGAATAATATTCTGATGAATTGTATGAAGCAGCCAGAATTGACGGAGCTTCTACATTCCAGAAGGTAAGATACATATCCATACCACTGTTACACAATGTGATCTGTACATGCAGCGTTCTGGCAGTCACCGGTGCCTGAAAGTATTCGACCTGCCCTGGACCATGTTCCCGAAGGGGATGCCCTTAAAGAGCACCTTCCTTACCGGAACCTACATGTACTATCACACCATGGAGACCAAAAATGTAGATTATGGTTCCGCACTGGCAGTACTGATCGTAGTCCTTGGCATCGTACTGGCTAAGGTTGTAAATGCCATCTTCAAAGAAAAAGAATACTAGGAGGGAAAGCCATGAAGAAGAAAATATCCGTTGGATCCATATTGGTATACCTTTTCCTGAGCATCTGGCTTTTACAACGATCTATCCGATCATCTGGGTCATCCAGAACTCCTTCAAGGCGAAGGATAAGATTCTTGCAGATTCTTTCTCTCTGCCGGTGGGGGATCTGTTCACCACAGCCAACTATCGTAAGGCATTCGGCAATCTGAATATCTTCGGAGCTTACCGCAACAGTATCTTCATCTCCATGATGGTATCACTGTTAGTCATTCTGTTAGCGGGTATGGCAGCATATGCACTGGCAAGATATTGTTTCCGGGGAAGCAGCTTCCTGTATTCCATGGTAGTGTCCGCTATGATGTTCCCGGTATTCGCCACCATCATCCCGGTGTTCTCCATGGAGACCTCCTGGGGGATCGTTAATACCAGCAGCTGGGGACTAACCATGCTGTCCGTGATCCTGCCGCAGGTAGCCGGTAACCTGGCATTCTCCATCGTAGTGTTGTCCGGGTACATGAAGAGCCTGCCGCTGGAACTGGAAGAAGCCGCATACATGGAAGGCTGTAACGCATTCCAGATTTATTTCAAGGTTATCATGCCGTTGACCAAGCCTTCTTTCGCTACGGTAGCCATTTTCGCATTCTTGTGGAGCTACAATGACCTGTTTACCCAGATGTTCTTCCTTCGCCGTCCGGAGATGCGTACCATCACAAGACTTTTGAATGAACTGACCAGCCAGGAAGGAACGAACTACGGATTGATGGCAGCAGCCGTTACACTGGTAGTTGTGCCGGTCGTGATCGTGTACATTTTCTTACAGAAATATATCATAAAAGGAATGACAGCAGGTGCCGTTAAGGGTAGAATGTTATTAAGCAGAGCCAGGTAAGTTTCGAGTCTTCTCACCGAATGCTCGCATTCGCAGGAGAAGACGATGAAAGTTATTTGGCGAGCAACCACATGAGCAAAAATTTATCGAAGATCAATTTTGCGAATGGGGTCTGCTTAATAACAAAGATAAAGCATTATGAGAGGTGCCGGTATGTACAAGGTAGTAATTATTGATGATGAACCGCTGATCGTGGAAGGATTGTCCCGGAGTATCCCCTGGGAACGTTGGAATTGTAAGGTCGTGGGATTCGGCTATAACGGAATCGAAGGGATGGAAGTGATCCGCAGGGAGAAACCTGCCATTGTCATCTCAGATATCAGTATGCCGAAAATGGACGGACTGACCATGATCGCCGGTCTGAAATCAGAATTCCCGTACATGCAGGTGTCTATTCTTACAGGGTATCGTGAATTTACATATGCGCAGGAAGCTATCCGACTTGGGGTGTCGGCCTTCCTGCTGAAACCATCCAAGATGGATGAATTGTACGAAGCTATTGAGGCCATGACGGAGAAGCTGAAGATGTTCCCCATGGAAGAAGGAGAGACAGAGGAACATACGGAAGAAGACATGGATGACACCGTACTGTACAATAGCGAAGCGAATAATTTTGTGGTGACAAAAGCACTGGAATATATCAAAGAACATTCCAGAGAACGAATCCAGCTAGCGGATGTGGCGGATCACTGTTATGTGAGCCAGTGGCATCTGAGCAAGCTGTTGAATAAGCATACGGGCGAGAATTTTTCCATCGCCCTGAACAAAGCACGTATTGCGGAAGCTAAGGAACTGTTACAGGATCCTTCCCGCAGAATTTATGATATTGCAGAAGAAGTGGGATTCCAGGATCTGGCCCATTTCTCCCGGGTATTCAAAAAGCTGGAAGGAATCTCGGCCAATGAGTATCGAAATACTTTAAGCTGAGTCTGTGACCGTCTATAGAGTTCCTTATGCATGACCTTTAGAGCGTGCAGGAGGAGACGAATATGAGAGTTTATTGTGCGAAGAATTATGAGGAAGCATCCACGCTGGCGGCAGATCTGATCGCTGCACAGATTTTATTAAAACCGGACAGCGTGCTGGGACTGGCAACAGGATCCACACCCATCGGTGCCTATCAGAGACTGATCGCAAAATACGAAGCCGGAGAGTTGGATTTCTCTCAGGTGAAGACCATGAATTTAGACGAATACAGGGGGCTGGACGGCGAGAATCCCAACGGATACCGCTACTTTATGAACCATCAGCTCTTTGATCATGTAAATATAAAAAAAGAAAACACCAATGTTCCCGACGGAAAAAAAGATCCCACCCAGCATGCGGTGAGTACGATGCCAAGCTGGAGCGTACCGGCGGTATTGACTTACAGCTTTTAGGACTTGGACATAACGGGCATATCGGTTTTAATGAGCCCGCAGAGGAGTTTTCCAAGACTACACATTGCGTGGATCTGAGCGAAAGCACCATAGAAGCGAATGCAAGATTTTTCGATTCCGAAGATGAGGTGCCCAGGCAGGCATATACCATGGTATCCAGTCCATCATGCAGGCGAAGATGATCCTCATTATGGCATGTGGAGCAGATAAAAAAGAAATCGTAAAGAAAGCATTCTGGGGACCAATCTGTCCCCTGGTTCCCGCTTCGGTATTACAGCTTCACGATAACGTGATTCTGGTGGGCGATGAAGCCTGTCTTGGCTAAAGTTAAGGAGGGGACAAAATGCCAGCAGAGGGTGCGAAACAAATAAAAGAAGTAAAAGGATTATTATATACCACAGAATATGAGTTCCGTCCGGGCAGAATCCGCATCGAGGGAGACCGGATCGCAGAAGTGGACTTCTGCACAGAGGGGGAGCTAAGTGAAGCGGAACGTGAGACACTGGTGCTGCCCGGACTGTAGATGTTCATTTTCACGGAGCAGCAGGATATGACTTCTGTGATGGGACACAGGAAGCGTATCGTGCCATCGAAGCCTATGAGAACAGCCATGGGATCACCAGTATCTGTCCTGCGACCATGACACTGCCGGTAGAACAGTTAAAACAGATTTTGACAGAAGTGTCGGGAGATAAGCCGGACAGCTTAGTGGGAGTACATCTGGAAGGCCCTTTTATCAACAAAGCAAAAAAGGGTGCCCAGAAGGAAGAATATGTCATCCCTCCCAGTGTTGAAGTGCTGAAGGAATTACAGAAATGCGCAAAGGGACTGGTAAAGCTGGTATCCATCGCACCGGAGACAGAAGGAGCCATCGACTGTATCCGGGAACTGGGGAAAGAGTTTCATTTCTCTATCGCACATACTATGTCGGATTATGACACTGCCGTCAAGGCAATACAGGCAGGAGCCAAACATATTACCCACCTGTATAATGCCATGCCCGTACCGACCACAGAGAACCTGCTGTAGTGGGAGCCGCAGCGGATGATCCGGAAGTCATGCCGGAGCTGATCTGCGACGGTATCCATATTCATCCCTGTATGGTAAGGAATACTTCCGGCTGTTCGGTGCACACCGTATGATCCTCATCAGTGACAGCATGCGTGCCGTAGGTATGGAGGATGGACAGTACACCCTGGGCGGTCAGGATGTTACCGTGCGTGGAGCCTTAGCTACCCTGGCAGACGGAACTATTGCGGGAAGCGCCACGAATCTGTATGACTGTATGTGTAAGGCTGTGGAAATGGGAATCCCGAAGGAGCAGGCAATCCGTGCGGCTACCATCAATCCGGCAGTCAGCATCGGAGTCGGGAACAAGGTTGGATCCCTGGAAGCAGGCAAATACGCGAATATCGTGATTGCGACAAAGAGTTGCATCGCCGTCAGGTCATTCTGAAGGGCGTGCTTCTATAACTGTTTGTTGTGAGTGTTTGTTGCAGGCAGGTGCCCGAAATTCGTTTCTTACGGATTTCGGGTGTTTGTCTGCATATAGATCACAAAAATATGCTGTCGGAGAGAATTCCACAGTATGTGTCAAACGAATCCTATTTCGGAGAAGTGACGGTATTTCGGATTCATGGATAAATAGTGTGATATAGCCTGCTTTTCATGCTTTTTTCACATTTGTGCTATTGATTTATCCGCAGGTTATCTCTATAATAAAATAGATTGTAACTATTCAGAGCCATGTAAAACTGCGTTCTGCAAATGGGGCTAAATAGTTACAATAAATTTATTGTCTCGGAATATGAGAATATTAAATATAGAAAAAATAGAGACAATAGAATAAAGTAGAAAATGGAGATGACATGAGAATATTATCTGAATCATATAATAACGGTTATGGCCCCGGTAGCGGCGGCAATGGTAACGGTGCTCCCGGCAGCGGCAATAATAGCGGGAACGGCAATAACGGTAACGGAGGCAACGGAAATCGTCCACCAAGGCGTCCCAGTATCCTGATGATGATCCTGTCCGGTCTGATGACAGTGATCGCCATATTGATGTTGTATAATGCATTTTTCGGAACCGGCAACGGTACGGAGGTGTCTTATACGGATTTCCTGAAGGATCTGGAAGCGGATAAGGTGGAAGCAGTAGAGGTAAATAAGGAAAGCGGTGTGATCACGGTACAGCTGAAAAAGGAAGCGGCAGCTACGCCGGCACCTGACAGTTATGTGACCTTTTATGGTATTACTCAGAAGGCAACGCAGTCTAAGACGGTATATTATACGATGCTGATGGAGGATCTGGATACTTTGACGGGCAGATTACAGGAGCATGGTGTGACGGGTACCCGTATCAGCAGTAATACCTCCAGCTTTTTGATGGAGATTCTGGTAACGGTAGTATTACCTGTAGTGCTGATCTGGGTCGTAGCCGGATTCCTGTTCCGTAAAATGGGCGGCAGTGGAGGTCCCATGGGCGTCGGCAAGAGTAATGCCAAAGTATATGTACAGAAGGAAACCGGTGTTACTTTTAAGGACGTAGCCGGCGAAGACGAAGCAAAGGAATCTCTGGTGGAGGTCGTGGATTTCCTGCACAATCCCCAGAAATATTCCAAGATCGGCGCAAAACTTCCCAAGGGAGCCTGTTAGTGGGACCTCCCGGAACCGGTAAGACTTTGCTTGCAAAAGCAGTGGCAGGTGAGGCACATGTGCCGTTCTTTTCCCTGACAGGTTCCGACTTTATTGAGTTGTATGTAGGTGTGGGCGCCAGCCGTGTCCGCGACCTGTTCAAGGAAGCAACCAAGAATGCTCCCTGTATCGTATTTATCGATGAGATCGATGCCATCGGCCGCAGCCGTGATTCTAAGTACGGCGGAGGCAACGAGGAGCGGGAACAGACCCTGAACCAGCTGCTGTCCGAGATGGATGGTTTCGACAGTTCTAAGGGTATCCTGATCCTGGGCGCGACGAACCGCCCGGAGATCCTGGACAAAGCCTGTTACGTCCCGGACGTTTTGACCGCCGGATCATCGTAGACAAGCCGGATCTCAAAGGACGTGTGGAGATCCTGAAGGTACATGCCAAGGATGTGAAGATGGATGAGACCGTAGATCTGGATGCTATTGCACTGGCGACCAGCGGTGCGGTAGGTTCCGATCTCGCCAATATGATCAACGAGGCTGCCATCAATGCCGTCAAGGAAGCAGAGAATTCGTCAGCCAGAAGGATCTGTTCGCAGCAGTGGAACAGGTACTGGTAGGTAAGGAGAAAAAGGACCGCATCATGAGCAAGGAGGAGCGTCGTATCGTATCCTATCATGAGGTCGGTCATGCACTGATCAGTGCCCTGCAGAAAAATTCCGAGCCGGTGCAGAAGATTACCATTGTGCCCCGTACCATGGGTGCGCTGGGGTATGTTATGCAGGTACCGGAGGAGGAAAAATACCTCAACACCGAGGCAGAACTTCGGGATATGTTGGTAGGACTGGTGGGCGGACGTGCTGCTGAGGAAGTAGTATTTGATACCGTGACCACAGGTGCAGCCAATGATATTGAAAAAGCTACTTCTATTGCCCGTAATATGATCACCCGTTACGGTATGAGCAAGCGCTTCGGACTCGTGGGACTGGCTACTGTAGAGAGCCAGTATCTGGAGGGAAGAACCGCGCTGAACTGTAGTGATGAAACGGCAGCAGCCATTGACGAAGAAGTCGTTGCCATGATCAAGGAAAGTTATGATCAGGCATTACAGATGCTTCGCGAGAACAGAGAACTGATGGATAAGCTGGCAGCGTTCCTGATCGAGCGTGAGACCATTACCGGTAAGGAATTCATGGAGATCTTCCGCAGAGAAAAGGGATTGCCCGATCCTGAGGAAGAAAAGAAGGATGCCGCGGAAGGCGCTACCGGTCAAAAGGCTGAGACAAAAAAGGATGAGACAGATAATACGGTTGCAGATGCAATGAAGGGAAACAACATTGACGTGACCATCGGTGAGCAGGTTATGACTTCCACAGATCCGACATTTCAGCCGCTTGCCTTTGAGGACAGCTTGCAGGAAGCAAAAGAGCAGACAACATCGGAGAATGCAACGAAGGAAACTGCCGGCGAGGCTTCTCAGAGTGACGCAGCTGTGGAAAAACCTGAAAACAAGACTGAGACTTCAGCAGAATCGAAGGATTCCAAAGATCCCAAGGATCCTCCCCAGGGACCGGTAGGATTGTTCTCCCATGGAACGATTTCCTAAAATGAAAAATGACTTTAAATTTAAACTCGAGTTTAGATTAAAGTATTTTGGTATGTAAGCGATAAAATAAAATTAGGAAAGTACAACTCTGGGTTGATTATTTCGTGAGATTGCTTTATCATAATAAAGTGTCGGGAGATTCCTGGACAGACTGCATTATCAGTCAGATCGCAATGAGGAGGTAATACCGAAATGTTGAAACAGTTATCTATTTATGCTGAGAATAAAAAAGGAGCCCTGCAGACCATCACTAATGCGCTGTATGAAGCAGGCATCAATATCTGGGGTTCCGTGACCAACGATGGACCGAGTACGGCATCAACGCATGGTCGTATCCGATCCCGAGAAGCAAAGAGGTCCTCACAGAGAAGGGCTACCTCTGCCGTTTCGTGGATGTTCTGGCAGTAGAGATCGAGGACAAGCCCGGTGCATTGAACACCCTGCTGACCGCGCTGTTAGACAGTAATGTCAATGTGGACTACACCTATCTGTCCTTTAACCGTGATTCTTCTACCCCTGTCATGATCCTGCATACCGCAGATCCTGAGGAAGTGGAGATCTGCCTGAAGGCGAAAGGATTCAAGATGGTATAGCACCAGAGTCCTTTGCAAAATTGAGAGTTAGTTGAATACATTGGCAAAATCCACGAACTCCCGGAGCATGCGATACACATGTCTCGATGTAAGGTCTCCGGATGTGATTTTTCTACGAAAAGTGATAAGTAGTTCTCGTCATGACGGGGCCGCCTACAGTCGACATCCATGTCGACAATCGGCTGACGCGGACATCGTGTCCGCTTTCCCCCTGTCTTTCAGCACTTTTCTAGAAATATCAACATCCTCCGACAAACATCTTCGACATGGCACCGCATACTCCGGGAGTTCTGCGTTTTGGAAAGCTTTCAAAAACCAGTAGCCCTGGCTGGGTATAAGAATAAGCAGTGCCGTAAGCAGACGTCGGTACTTAGCGGTCGTATTGTGACCGCTTATGTACCGCTACGCTCTGCGACAGAGCGCGAGCGTGCCGCGTTTCTTATACCTGCAAGGGCTACGGGATTATTTCACTAACTTTCAATTTATTTCGTGTTCTTCATGACATCCTTATTCTTCACGAGGTAATCGATCAAAGATACCACGGTGAGGATCAGTGCGATCCACATAATGATATTGGTAAGGATCTGCAGCTGCGGGAAGTTGGCGATCATCAGGCAGATCATGACCATCTGGAAGGTGGTCTTGAACTTGCCCCAGTAACTTGCGGCAATGACTACGCCATTGTCGGAAGCGATCAGACGGAAGCCGCTGATGATAAACTCTCTGGCGATGATGATGATGACCACCCAGGAAGGGATACGGTTCATCTCGATCAGTGCGATCATGCGGAACATACTAACAGCTTATCCGCCAGGGGATCCATGAACTTACCGAAGTCGGTGATCAGGTTATATTTTCTTGCAATCTTACCGTCGATCAGATCGGTGAGGCTGGCAATGATGAAGATAGCCAGTGCGATCATATCCGTCACGAAGGTGTTCTCGCCAAACCATCCGGCCTGACCTCCCAGTAACAGGATAATAAACGGTACGATCAGAATCACACGAAAAATAGTCAGCTTGTTGGGCAGATTCATTTTACTCATGATATATTTCTCCTATCAGATCATATTCATTGGAACCGGTGACAGAACCTTGACAAAATCTCCGGTCATCAGATTCGCTGAAGTATTTACGAACAGATAGCCGTCCACATTAGGGGCATCTCTGTAGGTTCTTGCAACATAAGTCTCTTCGTCCGCAACCTTGCCCTCGATCATTACGGTCAGGATGTGTCCTACCATATCCTCCGCCTTGTCAAAGGCGATTGCCTGCTGTAATTCCATCAGTTCATCTCTCCGGAATTCCTTGACTTCCTGCGGTACCTGGTCTTCCATAGTGGCAGCGGGAGTATCTTCCTCCTGAGAATAGGGGAATACACCAGACGGTCGAATTCCATCTCATTGACAAACCGATACAGCTCCTCGAAATCCTCCTGGGTCTCTCCGGGGAACCCGCTGATCAGTGTGGTACGCAAGCAGATATCAGGGATTTTCTCCCGAAGTTTCCCAATGATGGCACGAAGTTCTGCCTGGTCGGTACGTCTGCCCATTCGTTTCAACACATTGTCGGAAGCATGCTGGATGGGAATATCCAGATAGTTACATACCTTGGGTTCTGCTGCAATAGCATCGATCAGTTCATCCGTGATCTCCTCCGGATAACAGTATAAAATACGGATCCAGTAGATACCGGGGATCTGCGCCAGCTCATGTAAAAGTCCGGGCAACTCCTTTTTCCCATACAGATCCACACCGTACAGCGTGGTCTCCTGTGCTACCAGGATCAGCTCCCGTACGCCTTTATCCGCAAGTTCTCTGGCTTCTTTTAACAGACTCTCCTTGGGAACGCTGCGGTAATTGCCCCTGACCTTCGGAATAATACAGTAGGTGCAGTGTTTGTCACAGCCTTCTGCAATTTTCAGATACGCAAAATGTCCGCCTGTAGTGACAACACGGTTGGTCTCTGTCACAGGGGCGGCATTAATATCTTCATAATGGTTCTGTTTCTGTCCTGCCAGGATCTCCTCCAGGGCAGCTACGATCTCATCAATAGCAGTGGTTCCGATAATGGCGTCCACCTGCGGGATCTCCTTCTGGATCTCCTCGCGGTAGCGCTGGGCGAGACACCCGGCAGCGATCAGTGCCTTGACCTGTCCGCTGTCCTTCAGTTCTCCCATCTGCAATAATGTATTGATACTTCTTCCTTGGCATCGCCGATAAAGCAGCAGGTGTTTACCACTACAACATCTGCCTCTGCTTCATCATCCGTGAAGGTATAACCTTTTTCCTGGAGCATGCCAAGCATCTTCTCGGAATCGACAAGATTCTTGTCACAGCCCAGGGATACAAACAATATCTTCATGCGTCTTATGCTTCCTCATCATCACCAAGGATCTTGATCTTACCCTGATTCAGCTCTTCTACTGCGATAGACAGGGGCTTATCCACCTTGGCTGTTACCAGAGGCTCGTCACCTGCGATGATCTGTCTTGCTCTCTTGGCAGTTGCCATAACGATAGAATAACGGCTGTTGACAACGGGTGCTTCGCCGGCTCTACCTCGCTGTTTACTACTTTCATTAAGTCGGTATAAGAGGGATGTAACATTTTATTTTGCTCCTTTCGCGAAACCTTTCAGTTCCTCTCTGATCTCTGTGATAAATTCTACACGACGGGACGGTACATTTTTCGCTGCTTCCACATACTTCTGTACCGCTGCAGCACACTCATCCAGATCGTCGTTCACTACTATATAATCATAGGCATCCATGCCTTCTGATTCTTCATAAGCCCGTGCCAGTCTCTGTGCGATCACATCGGCTGTCTCGGTTCCTCTGCCCACCAGTCTCTTCTGCAACTCTTCTGCACTGGGAGGGGTAACGAACAGTAACAGGCTCTCCGGGAACTGTTCCTTGATCTTCATGGCTCCCTGAATCTCGATCTCTAAGATCACATCCTTACCTGCCTGCATCTGCTCTTCCACATATGCTTTCGGCGTTCCGTAATAATTGCCGCAATACTGAGCATACTCGATAAATCCGTTTTTTGCAATATTTTCTTCAAATTGTTCTCTGGTGCGGAAGAAATATTCTCTTCCGTCCTGTTCTCCTTCACGCGGTCCTCTGGTAGTCATGGAGATAGACAATGCATAATTGTCATATTCCGATAACAGCTTTTTCACCAGTGTTCCTTTGCCGGCTCCGGAGAATCCGGAGATCACCATCAATATTCCCTTATTCTGCATCTTCTTCACTGTCCTCTTTTCATCTTCCGGCCACAACGCCTGTGCTCTTCCCGCAATCGTCTCGGGTAAAAGTGCAGACAGCACGATCTGACTGTTCTCCATGACCAGGACGGATTTCGTCCTGCGTCCCTGTGTGGCATCGATTGCCAGTCCCGTCTCTTTTGCCTTCTGCACCAGGCGTTTGATAGGTGCGGATTCCGGACTTACTATAGCAATGATCTTATCTGTATTCACAATATTTCCAAATCCCACATGGATCAGTCGGTTCATTGTATCGCCTTTCGTGGCTATTCAATATTCTGTATCTGCTCTCTGACTTTTTCGATCTCAGTCTTTAATTCAATGGCACAGTTGGAGATCTCCAGGTCATTAGACTTAGACAGAATCGTATTGGCTTCGCGGTTCATCTCCTGCGCCAGGAAGTCTAATTTCCTTCCGATGCTGCCACCGGCTGTCAGTGTATTCTTCGTGGTCTCAATGTGGCTGCGCAGTCTCACCAGTTCTTCATCCACGCACACCTTATCCGCGAAGATCGTCACTTCCGTGAGAAGTCTTCCTTCGTCCACTGTGGTATCACCCAGCAGTTCCTTCACACGCTCTTCCAGTCTCTGACGGTACTCCGTGATGATCTGGGGAGAACGCTCTGTAATGAAATCTACCAGCTTCAGCATGCCGTCCAGTTTCGCGATCAGATCATCCCTAAGATGTTCCCCTTCGGTGATCCGGGTCTGTACGAACATCTCGCAGGCACCCTTTAAGGCTCTCTGCAGTTCCTTCCACAGCTCTTCCTCGTCGATATCCTGCTCTTCCATCACGAAGACATCCGGATACTTCGACAGGGTGGACACCCTGATGTCACAATCCAGATCAAAATCGCTGGCCATCTGTTTCAGGTATCCCAGATACTCCGCTGCCAGCTCCTTGTTGTAACGGACGCTGGACGTGTTCTCGGAAAAATCTTCATAAGTAATGAACAGATCCACTTTACCTCTGGAAATGTAGTTCTTCAGTTCACTGCGGATCGCAGACTCGAAGAAATTCAGCTTCTTCGGCATTTTGATGTTCACATCAAGGTAGCGATGATTCACAGACTTCATCTCTACGGTAAACTTTCTGTTATTCTCGGCAGTCTCACATCTGCCAAATCCCGTCATACTCTTGATCATAGCTTCTCCTGTTGTAAGGGCGCTTAAAGCTTCCACAATTTACGGTTTACGTTCTATTATAGAATAAAAAAGCTCTTTCCGTCAAGTGCAGGTGCCCTATTTCCACTCGTCATAATGCTCCAGAAAATGATGTTTCACACCGTCCTCTTTATAGGCGATGATCGTGCGCAGGTTGACATTCTCCACGCTCTTGAAAATGTTCCCTTCGATAAAGGGATTGGTCTGCTTCAGGGAAGCGATCAGGTTCTTGATCTCCATACGTTTGGAGGGACTGCTGCCATCGGTACGGCAGGTGGTACAGGTATCGGTAAAGCGGCATGCACACTGGATAAAATGCAGATCGTTGTAATCTCTCCAGTGCTTGATGTCGTCCTCGCGGATCAGATACATGGGGCGGATCAGCTCCATGCCCTCGAAATTCGTGCTGTGCAGCTTCGGCATCATGGTCTGCACCTGTCCGCCGTACAGCATCCCCATAAGGATCGTCTCGATAACATCATCGTAATGGTGTCCCAGGGCGATCTTATTGCACCCCAGCTCCTTTGCATGGCTATACAGATAGCCTCTGCGCATTCGGGCGCACAGATAGCAGGGGGAATCCTCGATATCATACACCGCATCAAATATCTGGGATTCAAAATCGTGATGGGAATATCCATCAGCTTCGCATTGTTCTCGATGATCTTGCGGTTCGCCTCACTGTAACCGGGATCCATCACCAAAAATACCAGTTCAAAGGGGAACTTGTTGTGACGCTTCAGCTCCTGGAACAGCTTTGCCATCAGCATGGAATCCTTACCACCGGAGATACATACGGCGATCTTGTCGTTCTCCTGGATCATGTCGTACTCATTGATAGCTTTGGCAAATCGGGAAAACAGGACTTTATGGAATTTTTTGCGGATGCTTTTTTCAATCTCCCGTGCCCGCTCGTTTTCTTTTTCTCCGGGCTGTTCCTTCTGCATCAGGTTCAGAAGCCACCCGGTATAGCCGCCCTGTAAACTGTAGACGTCCATTCCCTGTTCCCGGAAATATTCTGCGGACGCTTTACTGTTCTGCCCGCGGCTGCAATACAGGATCACTTTTTTATCCCCTGCTGCCGCAGCCAGCTTGTCCACCAGTTCACATTCGGGGATTGCAATGGCTCCGGGAATCATTCCATAGTTTACTGCTTCATCCCCTCTGGTATCCACCAGAATGTATCGTTCAAGGTCCCGGGACTGTAGTTCTTCCCATGTGATCTCAATGGCTGTATTGTCTCTTTTTCTTCCATTTTTATATTCCTTTACTCTGCCCGAACAGGCAGTCTATTGTTTTTCCTCTCTCACTCTGCTACACTGTTATTAAAAATATGGTAACTGAATCGTTACATTACATTCATAGAAAGGCACACAATGATCCTTATACTACTTTAGATTCCATTATAGCGCAAATGCCCGAGCGCACCCGGGCACACTCTGTTAGATGAAGATCAGGGGTGTGTAAAAGGTTGTCGTATGGGCGTATCCCTCTATCGCAGCACAGAATATCACATGCCGCAAAAGCATGACGATCAGGAAGGCTTCTTCGTGTTGGACGGAAAAGGATATGCTCTCGTCGGTGGCGAAGAAATCCCTCTGCTGCCCGGTACCGCCTTTATGGTACCTGCTCACACGGATCATGTGATCAGACGGGATCCCTCCTGTGACTGCTGTAAGGTTCTGTGGTTCCATGCCGCAGTAGAATGATCCTCAGTCCCCGCACACCGCCAGAAGCTCCGGCAGCTGTGCCTGAAGCTCGGTCAGGCTGTCACACTTTTTGTCTACCAGCGCAAGAATCTCTTCTGTGGGCGGCAGCTGATCCGGCACCATCACCGTATATAAGCCTGCCGCATAGGCGGATCGGATACCGTTGAAGGAATCCTCCACTGCCAGTGCCTGTCCGGATGCAACGCCCAGCTCCTCGCATGCCTTCAGATAAATATCCGGTGCAGGCTTGCCGTGCTCCACCATGTCGCCACAGATAATTTTCTGAAAATAAGATGTGATGCCCGCTCTGTCCAGATGTCCATCACTGCCGCTTTTCGCGTGGAGGAAGCAAGTGCTACGGGAATACCCTGCTTTTTTAAATACTCCAGGATCTCATGTACGCCGGGCTTTTCCGGAAGGCCATCCCGTTCTTCCTTTTCCTGAAATCTACGGCTGCAGTCCTCATGCAATTCTTCAAAGGAGATGTCAATGCCCTGCTCTGCCTTTGCTGCCTCGAATACTTCCTTCGTGCCCTGTAAGGTTCTGCCAATGCAGGCTTTGGAGATCTCATCCACATTTTTAAGCCCCGTAGCTCTGCCGCTTCTCTCCAACACTCCATGTAGATTCTCTCAGTGTCAAATAACACACCGTCCATGTCAAATACTACTGCTGTTATTGTTGTCTTCATAATTCTCCTCACATCCAGAGCACCATCGGATTGTTACCCATACCGATGATCCCCATCATTTGCGCGTAAATAGTAATCGATGATATCTGTCTCTTCCATGGAAATATAAGTTCCGTACATGGCTATGTTGCAGCACAATACCCTGCTTCCCGCAGAAGATCATCTCATATCCTTTGGACGAAGCCAGCCCCGGATATCTGTCATCCGCTCTTCCGTAGGAAAATAAGCAGCGGAATTACCTATCTTCAAAGGTTTCGGTGCCCCAATCCCTCCGGCGATCAGAGCCTCGTCCTTTTTCCATTCAAAAAAGCTCCAGTTCTTTTTCTCTCCGAGTTGCCTTGGTTCTCTGCTTCGTTCCGTCAGCAGAATCTTACCCTGTGTATTTAAAAATGTCAATGCTCCCATCTTTTTATCCACACGGATCTGGGCATATCCCGCTGTAATTTCCACCAGGGAAGGATTCTCCCGCACCGTGCATCTGAGGTCTCCTGCTGCCGTCACCGCCGCTTTCGGGAATTCACGACACTGCCCTTTGGCAAAACAAATCCGGAACAGATCCACCGCAAGGGGTGTGATCCGCAAGGTTCCGTAACTACTCAAAAGATCCACATAGCCCTTGCCCTTCATGACCATGCGCACAGCGCAGTCGATCCTGGAATGTCCGGCGGGCATCAGTGTTTTGGCATCCGGCATATCGCCGTACTCGCGTTATTTTCTACCATCCGCGGCTCCTGTCTGCCGGTTGCTCTGCCAGCATTGCCGTTTCCTGCCCCGTATACTTTCGCAGGTGACGGCTGTCCCGTCCGCCTCGATTCAGGTCCCCCTGACTTTCCTGCTTTCTTCGGTGTAGCGCCGTCTGTTGTCCCCTGACTGTTTCTTGTCACGATGATCTTCTTTGGGCCGTAACGCTCTCTGGCCACACGTTCCTTTTCCGCTTCCTGTGCCTCTGTCTGTAGATCTCTTCTTTTGTCTTCTCCGACTCTGCCTGTTTTACCACCGTTTTCACCGGCTTCTTCTGGGCATCTGCGGCAAGGCGCATTCTCTGCTTCTGCTCTGGGGATACCGGATCTACGATCAGTCCGGTGAGTTTCCCCCGGTACAGCACCGTCAGTTCATGCAGGGCTCGGGTGGCTGCCACGTACAGCTGCTTCACATACCCGTCTTCCACCGGGTAATCTTCCTCCGAAGCGTTGAAGATCAGTACTGCATCGAATTCCAGACCTTTGGTGTATTTTAACGGAAGTACCATGACGCCCTCGCCGATCTCCCATTTTCCCGCATCTCCGGTATTCAGTTCCACGCTGCCCTGTAAGGCTGCTGTTACTTTTTCCGCCTCCGCTTCGTCAATGCAGACTACGGCAATGGTATCCAGCCCCTTGCTCTGCCATGCTTTGATGATCTGCTCCGCCTGTGTCACCTGCTCTGTAAAATCCACACATTTTTTCACCGTGACCGGTTCCCCATGACGTATGATGGCTCCACCGGATAGACCGGAAAGCTTCCGTGATACAGAATGTCCGTGGCAAACTCCGAGATTTCCACCGTGTTACGGTAGCTTTTCTGCAAAATGCCGAAATAATCATACTCTCCAGGCAGCATCAATTTCCGCAGTTCCGTCCAGTCGTTGAGACCGTAGCGGTCGGAAATATTCTGGGCCACATCTCCCATGATCGTATAGGTACATTTGCTCAGACAATATTTTAAAGACGCATAGGCCATCATGCCGAAATCCTGGGCTTCATCAATCACCACATGCCCCGCCTCCCGGATCACCGTGTCCTCCTTGATGCGCTTGTAGAGGTAGGCCATGGCCGCCAGATCATAGACATCGTAGCCACCTTCCGGCACCTCGACCGTGAAATCTTTCTCCTGCTCTTCCTTCAGGAACTGTTCGTAGAGTTCCGCCACAGAGCCCTTCCATTCCCTTTTTCCGAAATAGGTCTCATAATAATGCTTGAGCTTCTGCTTTTCCGGCTGGGTATAGGAATAATATTTTCCGCTCAGCTCATTTTCCAGCCGTGCCATCAGATAATCCGTCAGTCTGCTGATTTTGTCCGCCCGGGACAGATCCTTTGTCTCTTTCAATAAGCGTGCAATGGTGGCCCGGTCCAGCAGCACTTTGCCAGTCTTTTCGATCACCACGTCCTCTCTGGGTATCGCGCGGTATTCATAACGCAGGCAGAAATTCTCCAGCTCCTTAAACCAGACAAGAGTTCCCTTCACCGCCGGGGTCACACCTTTTACCACCGGCTTGATCTGCCAGGACTTGTCCCAGTCCTCGTACAAAAGCCTTACGAACAACTGCTCCATGGTCATCTGGGAGACACCGTAAACATTCAGTTCCGGCAGCACTCCCGTTATATAGTTTAAGAGCACCTGATTGCTTCCCACAATATAAAAATCTTCCGGTGCAAACTCCTGCTCGTAGTTGTACAGGATGTAGGAAATACGGTGCATGGCCACTGTGGTCTTGCCGGAGCCCGCCGCTCCCTGTACGATCATGTTGTGCTGGGGCTTTTTGCGGATGACTTCGTTCTGCTCCTGCTGGATTGTGGCAATGATCTCGCCCAGCACCGCCTTTTTGTTCCGCGCCAGATATTTTGTCAGCAGTTCATCGTTGGCCACCACATCCGAATCGTAGAAGTCCTTCAGCTCATCATTTTCGATCTCATAAGTGCGCTTCCGCGACAGGGTGATGTCGTATTTTCCCTCCCCCTTTACGGAATAAGAGACATCCCCCAGAGCGGCATCGTAATATACGCTGGCAATGGGTGCTCTCCAGTCGATGACCTCCGGTTCTGCCGGGTTATCCGCAATGACACTTCTGCCGATATAGTAGACCTCGTCTTTTTTCAGTTTTTTGTCCCGGAAATCGATTCTGCCAAAGTAGGGCTTTTTCCTCGCCTGTTCCGCCGGCGCAGATCCTGATTCACGAACTTGAAGCGGGCATCCGCATTGTGCCACAGGGTCTGGGCTTCCTTGTCGTTCTCGTCGAATTCCTCCTGCATGGCATGCAGTTCTTCCGCCAGAGCCTGTACACTCTGCCTGTTGGCATCCACCTTGCGCTGTGCGATCTCTAACGTAGTGTCTGCTGATTAAACCGTTTCCGATTCAAAATCAGCAGGTTGTAATCCAATCAGCTCCAAAAGATAAATAAGAGCAAAAAGTATTCGTGACTGAATCTTGAATAAATTCGTCACAAATACAGATAACGCAATCGATGTAAGTGTTGTGTCATAGAGCTTGGTTCTTATCAAGTCCATTCCGTAGCAGCGTTTACTTAAACTGAATGAGCGCTCTACCTCAATTCGATCGGTGTTATCCTGATATTCCTGCTTTTTCTCTTTTGATGATTGTTTTGTAAGGCTTGGTCTCCCAAGCTTTGGACCGGATAATCGTATTCCTTGAAGCTTACAGAAATTTCTGTTGTCTCTGGTTCGATATATCTGGCCTGCCAGTAGGCGTTCCGGGTAATGACCAGTTCGTTCCCTGAATCGTTCCACTGTTTCAACAAGTACTGTACTTCATTGTAGCGTCATAGGATATTTTTCTATTCTGCCAAGACCGTTATCATCAATGCTTAAATCAAACTTAGCACCAAATTCAACTGGAGCTTTTGTTTTTCCTCTGACGATTGGTCTGATCCATGGTTGTGAGATACTGACAATGCGGTTTTCTACACTATGAACCTTGTTTTGGTACATGTACTGCTGTTGCTCATATAGCTTATATATTGTCATCAGAAGTGATATTTCCTTTGAAGTCGGCGCATAACCTTCTTCCATATAGCTTTCAAGATAACCGATATCACGTTTGATGTATGCTAACTGTTTACGAATGGTTGCTCTGATTTTCTTAGTGCTGCGTTTCTTTGCTTTCGCAAGTGCAAGGTAGTTCTTTCTGGCTTGCCTGCGATACATACGTGGTCTTGAAAATCCATAACTTTT